>Ga0116191_1000302_pt1 | contig 47153 bp, 41 predicted proteins | sample AD_UKC111_MetaG_FD_89897 | JGI IMG/M metagenome (GOLD analysis project Ga0116191, IMG submission 89897) | Active sludge microbial communities of municipal wastewater-treating anaerobic digesters from Hong Kong - AD_UKC111_MetaG | ecosystem: Engineered > Bioreactor > Anaerobic > Digestate... | reverse complement strand
GTGGGCAATATCTGGTTTACAATCATCTTGTTGATGGTGCGCTCGTTGCTCGTCTCCAGCGCGCCCATGTGCACGCTGATGGCATCAGCCTTGGTCACCTTGCGGCAGGGATAAGACGTGTGCGCCGTGGTGCTGTTGAAATACAGCTTGGCTGGCTTCCCGGCATCCTTGCTTCTGAAAAACACGTCGCGGTCGCCGCTGCCGATATAGAGAGCCTCCTTGAAAGCGAGTTCAAAATCCTCGTCGCCGACTCTTACGATACCCTCGCCTTCGCCCACATTGTAGATGCCGATTTCGCGTCGGGTTGTGAAGTGCGGAGCTTTGAGCGGGTCGATGGCCTCAAGCAGCAACTCCTCATGCACTGGCATGGCACCACCCACAATCATTCGGTCGTACATCGAATAGACCATGTTAACCTCGTCTGCACCAAAGACTTTCTCTATCAGGAAATCTGTGCGCAGACGCGTGGTGTCATAGCTTTTCGCATCTTTAGGATGGGCTGCATAGCGCAGTTCATAATTCGTCTTCATAAGTATCTTTTTATTTTTGATTCGTCTTTGATTGTCGGCAAAGATACAAATTTTTATTGAACTTTTCTATTAATAATACGTTTCTTTTATAAAGAATACTTAAAAATAATGATTCACAGATATTACATATCATTTGCGTAGGATTCGGAAATCAGTTTTTTAACACTGAGGATCGCACGGAACCCATCAAGCATTCCATCGGACGAAAATACGCTAAATTTGAGCCGTTTCCATACATCGTTGATAATCAGCGCATTATGTAATCAAGAGATCTTCTGGCGCTCTCATCGCAATATCGATTAGGCCTTGTTAACCGCAAAACAGACTCCAACTTGCACCAAAATGCACGCCGGGATGATGCTAAACGGAGAGCAAGTAGATGTAAAGCGCACCCTGAAATGATGCTTTCAGCAAAATCGGTCATCATTAGCCAGCGTTTCCGAAGACAGAAACGGAGCAAATCCGAGCTAGTTTGGGAATTTACTTTGTAAAGATTTAATCACAGATTTAACATTCAGACCGAAACGAAACATAAATTAACTGTTTGGATGTTTCACACATAAATAAGATTAATAATCGAAGATTTTGACAAATTTACTTGTCTAAATGGAAAGTTTACTTTACATTTGCAACATAAAACAATTATAACAATCTAAACATTGAAACTATGAAATCAAATTATCTGTTCAGTCCAGTATTCAAGAAGATTGGTTGGATACTGTTCGTCATTGGCGCATGTTTCATGACCCTTTACCTCTGCGGCGTCATCCATGACTTGCTTCCCTGCACCGTATTCAGCATCATCCCTGCCAGCGATGGTTTCTTCGGCAAAGGCGGGTTCCTTTTGAGAAACGACGGATGGGAAGATGAAATATCCATCATCCTGGTATCAGTGGCATTGCTGTGCATCTCTTTTGCGCGGGAAAAAGATGAGGACGAATATATTTCTCATCTGAGGCTGGAATCATGGATATGGTCCATCCTTGCCAACACCATTCTGTTGATTGCGGGCACGCTGTTCGTGTATGGCTTCCTGTTCATGTATTTCGCCTGGTTTTACTTCTTCTCGCTGTTTCTGCTGTTTATCTGCCGATTCTATTATGAACTTTACAAAATGCGGAGGAACAAAGATGAAGAATAACATCAAGGTGCAGCGCGCCATCAAAAACCTGACTCAGGAGCAATTGGCGCACCTGGTCAACGTCTCCCGCCAAACAATCATGGCGATAGAAAAGGAAAAATACGTGCCCTCCACGGTCTTGAGCCTGAAGATTGCCGCCGTTTTCGAGAAGCCTCTCGATGAAATTTTCCAACTGGAAGACAGCGACTGGCAATGAGAAGTATCGGGAAAATGGCAGTGGTATATGGCACGCAAGAAAATATCGGTGGGGCAAACGTGGGGCAACCTGCTATAAAAGAAAAAAACGTAACATACTATATTCAGTACATTACGTTTTATTAAAGACTTTATTTTGTTGTCCTAGGCGGATTCGAACCACCACTGACAGAACCAAAAACTGTAGTGCTACCATTACACCATGGGACAATCTGGGTGCAAAGGTAGTGGATTTTTCATCCACTACCAAATTTTTGCAGATTTATTTTTTACTTTACAGTAATCAAGTAATAGTTCTTCTTGCCGCGCTGAACAAGCAGATACTTGCCGTCGATGAGGTCGTCGGCTGTGACGGGAGCATCGAAAGCAGCGAGTTTTTCCTTGTTCAGAGCCACGCCGCCACCCTGCACGAGCTTGCGCATCTCACCTTTGCTGGCGAACACTTTCACGTCATCACGGGTGAAGAGTTCCACTGCCGGCTGACCCAGCTGGTCTTTGGCAAGGTCGAAATGTGGCACACCGTCGAACACGTCGAGCAAAGTGCGCTCATCAAGTTTCAGCAAACTCTCCTTGGTAGCTTTGCCAAAGAGGATGTTGGATGCCTCGATAGCCATTTCCAGGTCTTCCTTGGAATGAACCATGGTGGTCACTTCCTCGGCGAGACGCTTCTGCAGTACGCGGCGACCCGGGTCCTGCTTGTGCTCTGCGATGAGAGCCTCGATGGTCTCGCGGTCGAGACTGGTGAATATCTTGATGTATTTCTCGGCATCGTCGTCGCTCACATTGAGCCAGAACTGATAGAAAGCGTAAGGCGTGGTGCGGTTGCGGTCGAGCCATACGTTGCCGCTCTCGGTCTTGCCAAACTTCTTGCCGTCGGCCTTGGTGATGAGCGGACAGGTGAGACAGTAAGCCTCAGCCTCGCCACCTTCAGTGCGGCGGATGAGTTCGGTACCGGTGGTCATGTTGCCCCACTGGTCGTTGCCGCCCAACTGCAACTTGCAACCCATCGACTGATAGAGATGCAGGAAATCGTAACCCTGCAAGAGCTGATAGGTGAATTCGGTGAAAGAAAGACCATCGCGAGCCTCGCCGTTGAGACGTTTCTGCACGCTGTCTTTCGCCATCATATAGTTGACGGTGATATGCTTGCCCACTTCGCGGGCGAAATCCAAGAAGGAGAAGTCCTTCATCCAGTCGTAATTGTTCACCATCACGGCGGCGTTGGGTTCATTGCCCTCGAAATCCAGGAACTTGGAAACCTGTGCCTTGATGCACTCCTGGTTGTGATACAGCGTCTCGGCATCGAGCAGATTGCGCTCCTGACTCTTGCCTGAAGGGTCGCCAATCATACCCGTGGCACCGCCGACAAGGATGACCGGTTTGTGACCGCAGCGCTGCAGATGACGCAACATCATGATGCCACACAGGTGACCGATGTGCAACGAGTCGGCTGTTGGGTCGGTGCCCAGATAGGCTGTGACCATCTCCTTCTGCAGGAGTTCCTCGGTACCTGGCATAATCTGCGCCAACATACCGCGCCATTTCAGTTCTTCAACAAAATTTTTTGTCATATCTTTTTATTTTATTTTTATCGTTATATGCTATCGATGATTGAGGATTGAGACAAAAGGAACTGACGGGAAGACAATAAGAAAAAAGCAAATCATCATTTTCAGGTTCCTATTTTCGAATCTCAAATGCTCACGGCACGGGGTCGTATCCGCTCCCACCCCACGGGTTGCACCGCAATATCCGCCAGATGGCGAGAGCCAATCCCTTGATGGGTCCGTGCTTGAGCAATGCCTGACGGGCGTATTCCGAACATGTGGGAACAAAGCGGCACGAGGGCGGAGTGTAAGGGGTGATGAATTTCTGATAGAACAAGATGGGCAATACCAGCACCCAGGCGATGGCATGCGACACGAAATGCAATATGTCTTTCAGGGTTTTCATATCTTCTCGGCAATACGTGAGATGAGATTCTGCACGCGCCACTCCACGTCGTTGCTGCTGTAGAGCTTGCTGTCGAGCCAGATAAAAGCTACAGCCACCGACTTCTGCGGCGAATCCGCCAGCTTGGAGAGCAAGGCGGACTTATGTTTGCGGTAAGCATCGCGCACCTGGCGCTTCACACGGTTGCGCTTCACGGCACGTTTAAAATACCTCTTCGGCACACTTATCAGCATCTGGGCCTGCGTCTTATCCCACGCATCCTCATCGGCTTCGTGTGTCATCGGCATATACACAACTCTCAACGGGAAGAAGGTCATCGAGTGACTGCCTCCGCCATTGAAGAGTTTTTCTATCAGCGTTCTGCTGCATATCCGCTCTTTCTTGCTCAATGTGAGAGCTTCTGATGCAGACATTATATCTATTTATTTATTCTTTTTGAGATATGCTTTAAGGGCACCTGTCATCGACGGATACTCTTTGCTGGGAGCCTGAAGGTCGAGGCGCAAGCCTGCCTCAGTCACCGATTTGGCCGTGGTGGGCCCGAAGGTGCCAATGCGCACCTGTCCCTGGTTGAACGAAGGGAAACTCTTGGTGAGTGCCCTCACGCCGGTAGGACTGAAAAAGATAAGCATATCATAGTCGAAATCATTCACTTCTTCTTCTGAGAAATCATTGGTCACGGTGCGATACATCACACACTCCGTATGATCGAGCTTCTTGGAATCCAAGATGTTCTTCACATCGTCATTGTGAACGTCGCTCATCGGCACCAGATACTTCTCCGTCTTATGCTTCACCATGGTGGGGATAAGATCGTCTATCTTGCCTGTGGAGCCGAAGAACACCTTGCGCTTGCGATACTGCACGTATTTCTGGATATAGAGCGCCACTGTCTCAGTGACACAGAAATACTTCAGATCCTCGGGGATGTTCACTCTCAACTCTTTAGCCAAAGTAAAGAAATTATCAATGGCATGGCGCGAAGTGAATACGATTGCTGTATAATTTGAGATATTTACCTTTTGCTGACGGAACTCTTTTGCCGTCAGTCCTTCTACTTTAACAAAGGGGCGGAAAACCAATTCCACACCATATTCAGCTTCGATGTCGAAATATGGAGATTTCTCACTGGTCGGTTTAGGCTGTGATACCAAAATCTTCTTAATCATCGTCTTGTCCTAAAAATTTATTTTCAAATAACTGTTTGTTACTGTCAAAACACCCCACACGGCTAGTAGAGGCATTATTTCGAGCGCACAAAAGTACAAAAATATTTGCAAAGAGACGCCTTTTCGGTGGAAAAAGATAATAAATGACTTATAAAATGCCATTAATTTGACCAATATCACCACAATTGCGACATAAGTGACTGCACTTTCCATGGATAAATCGAAGTAAGCCTGGAGCATCACCAATGGGAAAAGGAGCAATCCCTCGATGGATGTCATGAAGAGATATGTCTTGATCCATCGGTCGAAATTGTTCTTATCAAAAAACACCCAACAGGAAAACCAGTAGAGTATTATCTTGAACAGGAAATAGGCCGCCACTATGCCGGTATAGATGCCGATAATCTGATAATACTCCACGTTGAACGTGTCGCCTGTGGTTGCACGGGTGTAGAAGAAATACAGTATCGACGAGAGCAGACAGGTCTGAAGCAACAGGAACAGCTGGAAACGCAGTTCTCCTGACGTTTCGGTGACGGTACTGCTATTGGAGCGCGGTTCATAAAAGAAATTCTTCGCCTGACGGGTGATGAAACGGCGCGACTTGGCAAAGGATATCATCGCCAGGATAAAACAGCCCAGAAGCAAAGACGTGATGAGATTGTCGTCGGCGATGGTGTAAGGCACAGGGTCGCCAGCCACGCCCAGACGTCCTCCGGGCAGTTCGGGATGGAAATATTTGCTCTTTGAGAAATAAGATTCACGATAATATTGGGGCAGACTGACATCACGGAAACTCTTTCCTGCCGACTGTCCCGGCAGATGCAATGTGTCGGGATTACTGCTCCAGTGAATCTCCGACGGCTTGATATGTTTCTGAATAGCAGAATCTTGCTGTTCGGGCGTGGCATCCTTGGGCAACCAACTGAGCACCTCGTGCGGTGTGGGTTGTCCTGTATGGTGTCTCGCCGTGACCTGCTGCCCCTCGGCATCAGCCCCCTGCACTGCTAAAGAATCATTTTGCTGCATCATTTATACGATGAAAATATCTTCCCCCGTTATTATTTCGTTTTGAGTCCGAATTCATTTTTGATTCTCTCCACGCTGTCGAGCTTCTCCCATGTAAAGAGTTCCACCTTCATGGTTTTAGACTCGTGGTAGCGGCTGGTGAAGGTCTTCTCCACCACCTCGTTCTTGCGGCCCATGTGACCATAGGCGGCTGTCTCCAGATAGATGGGCTGGCGGAGCTTGAACTGGCGCTCGATGGCCTTCGGGCGAAGGTCGAACATCGTCTGAATCTTGCGTGCTATCTCGCCGTCGGTCATGCCGACGTTGCTGCGGCCGTAAGTGTTCACATATACGCTGACGGGCTGTGCCACGCCGATGGCATAGCTCACCTGCACGAGCATCTCGTCTGCCACGCCTGCGGCAACCATGTTTTTGGCAATGTATCTGGTGGCATAAGCTGCCGAACGGTCCACCTTGCTCGGGTCTTTGCCTGAGAATGCGCCACCGCCATGTGCGCCCTTGCCGCCATAAGTGTCGACGATGATTTTGCGGCCTGTGAGACCTGTGTCGCCATGAGGGCCGCCAATGACGAACTTACCTGTAGGGTTGACGAAATATTTGATGTCATCATTGAACAGTGCGAGCACCTTGTCGCCGCACAGAGCCTTGACACGCGGGATGAGGATATTGATGACATCCTCCTTGATTTTGGCCAGCATACGGTCGTCGTCGCTGTCGAACTCGTCGTGCTGAGTGCTCACCACGATGGTGTCGATGCGCTGAGGGATGTTGTCATCGCTGTATTCGATGGTTACCTGACTCTTTGCATCGGGGCGCAGATAGGTCATCACCTTGCCCTCTTTGCGGATATCGGCGAGCGTGCGCATGATGAGATGCGCCAAATCCAGCGATACGGGCATGTAGTTTTCGGTCTCGTTGGTAGCGTAACCGAACATCATTCCCTGGTCGCCGGCACCCTGATTGTCTGTATCCTGACGGCTCACGCCACGGTCGATGTCATCGCTCTGCTCGTGGATGGCGGTCAGAATACCGCACGAGTTTCCGTCGAACTGATATTCCGATTTCGTATAACCGATATTGTTGATTGTATTGCGGGCAATTGTCTGCAAGTCGATATATTCCGAGGAGCGCACTTCACCCATAATCATCACCTGTCCGGTGGTGACGAAGGTTTCGATGGCACAATGGGCGTTCTCGTCATAAGCCAGGAACTGGTCGAGCAACGCGTCGGAAATCTGGTCGGACACCTTGTCTGGATGTCCTTCAGAAACTGATTCTGATGAAAATAAATACGGCATAATATTTATATCTTTGTTTGAACGTGCAAAGATACAACAAAATTATCTATGAGCAAAAAAAAGCATGAAAAAGGCGGATATTTAATTGATATCCGCCTTTTCCTATTTATGGAGTCAGAGCATTCTGATCTGTCAACATCTTCGAATCAATCAGAATTATCTGAAACCGTCATACGATAAAATCTATTTCTTTTCCTCCTTTGGCAGCATTGTCACGGTGATGTGATTGCCTTCCTTGAGGAATTCTTTCATAAATGCGGAGATGCTCTGCGGCGTCTGGGCATTTACCAACTTCTTATAGTCGGTGCTTTCATCAATTCCGTATTTGCGGAAATCATAGATCACGCCACTCCAATAACCATTGGTCTTAACCTCATCGTCAATATGTTTGAGCATATACTCCTTCACCTTGGTCAACATCGAAGCGTCGCAGGTCTTGGCAAGAGCCGGAACTTCGGCATTCATGATGCTGAGCGCGATGTCCTTCTTTTCAGGTTTCATCGGGCAGTAAGCCAAGATAGTGATGTTGCGGTAATCGTCATCGATACTAGACATACCCTGTGCACCGCAAGAGTAAGCGGCACTGGCATCCTCACGAATCTTCTTCAGATAAACCATGTTGAGCACCTGTCCGGCGATATCGGCCTTGATAGAGTTTTCAAGTGTGTAAGGCATTGCGTCGTTGTGCCAAATCATGTAAGATGTGGCCTTCGGAGTTTCCATCTTGCGAAGGAATGTATTGTTGATTTCACCCTTCTGCATGAAATTCACGCGATGACCTTTCGCAATCTTGCCCTGTGCAGGCAGCGATGCGAGATACTGGCAGATGAGCGGACGGATGGTAGCGTCGTCATAGTTGCCGATGATGGTGAATGTCCATCCGGCAGCATTGGTTGTGCGCTCCTTTGCCATTTCCAGGATACGGTCGTAATTGATATCTTTGAGTCTTTCAATCGTCATAGGAGCCAAACGAGGATTGTGGCCATACATGGTAGCGGTGAGGGTATCGCTCAAAGCCACTTCTGGTGAGAGTGAACGGTTCTTCAGAGCCACCTGGAGCTGACTAATCAGGTTGTCGTAAGCCTTCTGGTCCTTGTTGATTTTGGTGAAATAGAGATAAGTCATCTGCAACATGGTCTCTACATCCTTAGGAGTAGAATTGCCTTCGACGCCCATATACTTAGGTCCCATGGTGAGGTTGGCATTGGCAATCTTACCGGCGAGAGCCTTCTGAAGTTCTGTGCTTGAGAAGTCTCCGAGTCCGCAGATACCGATAACGCCGTTGAACATGCTGGTATTGGTATAATCCTTAGCGCCATAGAGCGAGCTGCCGCCGAAGCCTTCGCCTGAGAGCAGCACCTGATCTTTCTTATAGTCGGTCTTCTTCAGCACCACGGTAGCGCCGTTAGAGAGTTTCAACTCTGAATAACCGAACTTGTCGTTCTTGGTCTCTTTCACGATTGTGCCGGCCTTAGGCATCGTTGTGATGAGCGGTTCGTTCTTCACGTTGTCCACGTAAGCCTCGATTTTCTCGGTGCGTGCGGCATTGACGGCTTCCAGCAACTGGTCCTTGGTAGGATATACGTTGCCTTCCTTCTCGTTGTTGAAGTTCAGTATCACCATGTTGCTGTCGTTGGCAGGAACATACTGCTTAATCAACTCGTTCACTGCCTGGAGCGGAATCATCGGCACGATCTGCTTCATCGTCGAATAATAGAAATCGATAGACGGCATCGGGTCGTTACTCAGGAAGTTGTTTTTGCATTCTCCGTAGAACTGCGTATTGTAGCGTTTGTCCTTGTTGCTGTACTCCTTGTCGAGCGAACTCAGCATGTCGGCCTTGAAGCGTTCAAACTCTGTGGCTGTGAAACCGAACTCTGCAGCGCGGCGAGCCTCTATCAGAGCTGCCTTGAGGGCTGCTGCTGTCTGGCTCATATCCTTAGGAGATGCGGAGATATCAAATGCATCCTTGGTCTTTGCGAAGATGAAATTGCCGTCACCAGCTTCTGCGCTCACGAAAGGACAGTCTGCCTTCTGTGCAACCTCGGTATAACGCTGGTTGAGCATGCTCACTGCAGCCGTCTTCAGATAGTTCTGCATCAGGAAGAGCATGGATGACTTCAGAGAATCTGGGAATACATCGTGCTTGAACATAAGTTCCACTACACTTGAACGCTGTTCCTTATCCTTGTCGATGATGACGATAGGCTGAGCATTGTCGGGCACTTTCTCGTCAACGATTTTTGCTTCATTTGCAGGGTTCTTGATACCGCCGAAGAGTTTCTTAATCATCGCCTCGGTATGGTTCACGTCAACATCGCCGATGACGATGATGCCCTGATTGGACGGATGATACCATTTCTCATAGTAATCGCGCAGCTCCTTGGGTTTGAAGTTGTCCACGACGCTCATCAATCCGATAGGATAACGCACGCCATACTTGGAACCCGGATAGAGTGCGGGCAGGTTGCGCTCGAACATACGGCTGCTGGCACTGGTGCGCAGACGCCACTCCTCGTGAATCACGCCACGCTCCTTGTCAATCTCCTTAGGATCGAGGGTAAGGTCGTCGGCCCAGTCATGCAGGATGAGCAGGCAAGAGTCGAGCGAACTCTGACGTGTGGTAGGCACGTTGTCGATATTGTAAACCGTCTGGTCGATGCTGGTATAAGCGTTCAGGTCTTCACCGAACTGCACACCGATAGACTCGCAATAGCGAATCACATTATTATCAGGGAAGTTCTTGGTGCCGTTAAAGCACATGTGCTCCAAGAAGTGTGCCAGTCCGCGCTGACTCTCTTCCTCCTGAATGGAACCCACTTTCTGGGCGATGTAGAAGTTGGCACGGTGTTCGGGCCAGTTGTTGTAACGGATGTAGTAGGTCAGTCCGTTGTCGAGTTTTCCGATGCGGACAGCCGAATCCAATGGAATGGGGGGCAACTGCATCTGTGCCTGTGCGACTACTGCCACGAGCAACAGGGCAAGCACTAACAGGTTTTTGATTTTTCTCATGTGATACAATTTTTATTTATATGAATTCCGATAAATTCTTTATTAGGTTTTTGAGAATATCTTGCAAAGATATACAAAAATATGACATATAGACACTTTTTTATCAGTTTTTATTAACATAATACGAGAAAGCCATCGATTTGGGGTATCTCAGCGCGGCAAAATAAGCATAACTTATGTTAAGGAATATTCCCATAGGGCAAAAAAGGCGACTGCGGAGCTTGCTTCCTGACACAAGAAACAGAATTTTACAGACATTAAAAAAAAGGAAATCCAGACACAAAAGACAGGAATTTCCGGGCACAAAAAAACAGGGTTCCACACGCCATCGAGACCACCATCTCTCACGCGGTGAAGCCCTGCTCCTCCGATATTTCTTTACACCTATCAGGTGTCTATTCGTTTGTTCTTTCGTTATCCATGTTGTTTCGGTTTGTGGAATTCTGACCATTGTTTTGGTTCATCTTATTTCCATTGCCGTTTCCGAAATGTCCGCTGGTGCCATTATTGCTGTTGGTGCCATTGCTATTACCATTGGAAACATTGCCGTTGCGCTGCTGCATATTGCCGTTACCGTTGGCATTCGTACCGTTTCCGTTATTGTTCATGCCGCTGCGGTTGCTATTCATACTGCCATTACGGTCGCTGTTCATATTACCGTTACTATTGTTGTTGCCCCTACGGTTGCTTCCGTTTGTCATCTCGCTGTTACGGCCATTGCTCGTTCCATTACGGTTATAACTTCCGCTATTGCTGTTATAACTTCCATTGTTGCGATTATTACTTCCGCTGTTGTTGTTATAACTTCCACTGTTGCTGTTATAATTTCCGCTATTTCCGTTGCTGCGGTTGTAGCTTCCACTATTTCGCATGCTACTTCTCATACCCGTTCCGTTGTCGAAATCCTTGCCTTTATAGTAGCTGCGGCCGCTGTTCGACCTCCAACTGTGTTCGCTATTATAGCTGGAATAATCGTCGGGGCGATCAAAATAGAACTTGTTGCGGTTGGAATAGCGCGAATAGATGCGATAACCGAACCTGTTATTGTTCCAGTAAGCCGGGCGGAAGAAATAATACAAAGCCTTGAAACGGGCGTATTTAGAACTGCCCAGGATATAAGACAAATCGATGTTGCGCCGCGACCAATACGTTCCATAGAGGTCCTCGTAGTCGTCGAGACTGAGGAAATAATCATAATTGATTTCGTAGGCGGCTTCATACTGGTCTTCGGTGAGATTCAGTTCGTAAGCCATTTTGTCGGTCAGGAAGAGCGCAATGCTGCGCGCTGCGCTGCTGCTCATCGCGTTTGCCGATACTGATACGGCGAGCATGAGCATAAGGGAAATAATTAACTTTTTCATCTTTCTAGTTTTTATGTTTCTGTGTCTAATTTTTGTCTTGCTCAGATTTTTCATCTTTCACGCTGCAAATATAGACAATATCCTAGAAATAAAAAAATAAAAATCCCTATTTCGTCTGGGAAAAACCCTACATATCATCATATTCCTCCCATCGAGAAATATCTACAGACAGAATATCATTTGTTTACTATATCGTCAAAAAATTTATTGAATGTCGGTTCAGACGGTCTCAAGGTATCGGCAGAAACGATGTGTCCATCCTTACCGATCACCATAAAGCGAGGGATGCCTATCACATGATAAACTTTGTCGAGCACTTTGTCACCCTCAGGCGTGACGAGATACTGATGCCACGATGTCTTGTGGGCAGTAAGGAAGTTCTTCCATGTAGCCACTTTCTTGTCGCAAGCTATGCTCATGATGTGTACGTTCTGATCTTTTGCATAACGCTGTTGCAGCTTTTCGATGTAAGGCATCTCCTCACGGCAGGGAGCGCACCACGTGCCCCATACATCCACGAGCACCACTTTGCCACGCAGATCTGACAGATGCATCGTCTTCCCATTCAGATTGGTGAACGAAATGTCGGGTGCCATTCTTCCAGGCTGTATGGCTCCATATTCATCCATAAACTTGGCAAAACGCGCTTTCACCTTGGCCTGTAATGAATCTGTATGACTGCAAGCCAGATATTTGTCAATATAGGGCTGGATGTTTTCTGCACAAGTCATGTCTATCAGATTGAGCATCAAGTCGGCTTTCAGACGTTCACGGATGCCCTCATCCTTAATCAGACTGTCTGTCACGGGAAACAACTGTCTCATGTAATCATCAAAGACTGCCGTAGAATCCTCTTTGATGTTCTGTGCGACAAGTGCTTCCAATGAATCACGGTTGTAAGTCTGCGCCATGCAACAAACAGGCGCAATCATCATCAATGCAAATAATATCTTTTTCATTTCCTTTTATTTAAATAGCGAATCTAATTTCTGATAGAATGTCTCATCCTCGCCAGCAAAGACTTCCACAATTTTTCCATTCCCATCGATAATCACTTTGGTGGGATAACCCTCAACGCCATATTTCACCGCTACGTCATCCTTGATGTCGGTGGCATTGCGCACCTGCGTCCAGTTCATCTTTTTCTCGGTTACCACCTTGCGCCATGCTGGTTCTTTGTCGTTGCAATCTATGCCCACAAACTCCACTTTGCCACGGTAGCGGTCGTAATAAGTCTTCATGTCGGGCACACCCTTCATGCACCAATAACACCACGTACCCCAAAAATCGAGCACCACATATTTACCACGCAGAGACGAAAGACTCACCTTGCGGCCCGACAGATCAGTAAGCGTGAAATCGGGAGCGGAAGCCCCCGCACATACACGTTTCTGATTATCCGCCGACTGCTTTTGCACGGCGATGTCTTTCAACTTCAAGTCGAGTGCCGGCTTCATCAATCCCGTCTTCACACTTTGTGAAAGAGCCTCGTAACCCTTGATGAATATTGAGTCATCCTCGTCGAGCAACAGGAATGCAGCACAGTCTTTATCTGGATTATTGCGCACATAACTGCGGTAATAATCCATCGCCTGACGCGACAAGCTGTCCATCTGCACCATCAGGGCGTTTTGTTTTACCGTATCTGCAGAATCCACCATATTGTATTGGTCGGCAACCTCGCTAATCGCATCACCGCATCTATCCCGATAACCGCTCACCATATTGGCGTAATCGGCATTGAATCCATCTCCATTCACATGATAGAAAATACGCTTGCCCCGCTGTTCTGCGTTTACATCCACATTCATATTGCGAGACGCCACCAGCATGATGGTCCTGCTCAGACTGATATATACAGACCCGTCGGTACCCTTCTTCATAGCCTCTCGGGGGTAAATCATCACACTGCACAGGGTATCCTTGCACAGGTTGTAGTCTAGGCTGTTGCCAACTCTGACAACAGAGTCTCTCTCCACAGGAGGCGTATCGCCATATAGAGGGTAAGCCGAAACATACCATACGCGATCGACAACGGCATTACCTGTCACATTGATGTGGATATTCGCTTTCTGAGAGCGCACGCACAGCGCTGGCAAAGCTAGCAAGAAGATAAATAATAGTCTTTTCATAAATACTCTTTTCTATTGGTTTTCGTCTGTTGTCACAGCCGTTTTCTGCACATCGGTGTCATCATAATCATTTTGCACAATCTGTCCGCTGCTGCGAGTGATTTCACTATTCACGATGGGCTGGGCATAACGTTTCGACTTCACGGGCAACGTGTAGATGTATTTCACAGAGGTGTTAGCCACATTGTTCGCCACCGCATAGAAAGTTCTTTTCACGGTGACATCATCATAAGTGGTCTCATTGTATGCCAGTCGGCGGATGTCGAACCATCTCATCACAAAAGGCATCTCACGGTGACGCTCGTCGAGAATCTGCGTAACAGCCTCCTGCTGACTTGTGGCAGTGAGATTGATGTCGGCAGCACCTTTGAGTATACGTGCCTCGCGCAACTTGTTGACGTAGGTCATTGCGCTCTGCCATTCGCCCTGACGTGCCAGAACCTCAGCCTCGGTGAGCAGCATCTCGGGAACAGTGGGCCCCGACTGTATCTCGTCGCCATTAAGATAGTGATGGAACTTGTGATATATGATGTTATCGCCAAATCCGCTTATCGAAGCCTCCCACAGGGCATTGCGGTTGAAAAACTGCTGATAGCGCAAGTCGTTGTCATGGTCATAGAGAGCGATAAGACTTTCAGAAGGAATGAGATAAAGACCACTCTCCACATTGAAGTACTGCGAATAATAATTTTCCGGATACACCGTCATCTCATTAGGGCTCAGAGAATATAAGCCGGAATATTTCACGGTATCGGCAACTCCGTCAGGGCTGACCAGCGGAGAGGGCGAGAACGACAGTTCGTTGAAATCCTGCAAGGTGGTCGCACTGCTCTGCAATGCTTGAGCCGCATATTCTGCTGCCGACTTGTAATTTTGAGTGAAGAGATAAAAGCGTGCGAGCATTGCCTCGACAGCCGGTTTGCTCACCCACCACCGTTTATCCACATCGGCACAATTAGTTTTCAAAGCTTCGGTCAGGTCGGCAAGGATAAAGTCGTAGGTGTCTTTGAGCGAAGCCCGACTCAGAGATTCCTCATAACTGGTGGATGTCTTGAGCGGCAGCCCCGGCTTTTGCAAGTTTGCCTCGGCATAAGGTTCACAATAGGTGTTCACCAAATTCCACATCGCCATGGCACGCAAGAAATGGGCCTGGGCGAGATACTCCGTGCGTTTGGCATCGGTCAGATCGGTCACCTCTTCGACATTGTTCATAATCAGATTGGCTGTGAACACCTTGTTATATTCATTCTCCCATATGGGATCTCCATATACGTTATTTTCTATACCCGAAATGTCATACGAAAGTCCGTTCAGATAATTTTCGCCGGCATACCCCATGGCATCGAACATGTCGGTGGTGAGACCGATGTCGTCAGATTCGGGAACGGTCATCACAGCCTTTGCGGTGAAGATGTCACTGTTGTTGAACAGAGCCTCCACCTGCTCGCTGTTGTTCAGCACCTCGTTGTCGCCTTTGCTCGGCGTGGTGTCCAGATAGTCGTTGCATGAACAGAGCATCGTCAGTGCCACGGCCGTGAGTGCATGATATATTGTAGTTTTCATAACTTAATATTTTCTATGTTATTATTATCTCTTCATCAGAATTTGATACTTGCTCCAAGTGTGAATGTCATCACAGGCTGATAACTGCCCGGCAGATAGTCGGGATGATAATGTTTGGAGTTGGCAGACCACAGCAGACCTATGTTCTCCATTTTGCCGTAGAGGTCTACGCTCTTGATCCATCTGCCAGAAAACAGATTGGCAGGCAGAGAATAGTTGAGGTCTATCTCGCTCAGATAGATGTAAGAAGCGTCTTCCACCCGGATGTCGAGTGAACGACGGAAGAGAGCCCATGCCGTGTATTGGTTCAGCTGAATGGCATTGCCATCGCCGTCCACAGTGGGCAATGGCATGTTGTCGGTCAGTCCGGTGATGACCTTTCCGTTGGCATCCATCAAGTCTGCCACCTGAGCGCTCACATTGACTTTACCACCGAAATTGTCTACGTAGTTGTAAGCGAATGTCGGCATGAGCATCTTGCCACCAAAGCGACCATTGAGATAAGCTGTCAGTGAGAGCGATTTCCATCTTAGGTCGAGGTTCAGACCTGCGGTGTGGGGCGACACATACGTGCCTTGGTAATGCAGTACCTTGTGATAGTCCATATACCAAAGTGAAAAGTCGTTGATGGAGATTTTGTTGCCATCGGTGTCATACACGCACGGGATTCCTTTATCCATCCCTGCATATTCGAACGTGAAGATGGAATTCATCGGATAGCCAGGGATGTAATAGGAATTGAGCATATCCGACACATTGGTCATCTCGGTGTAGAGTTTGGTCACCTTGTTCTTATTGTAAGCGTATGTGAGCGTTCCACTCAGGGTGAAGTCGCCCATATCGGCAGATGCGCCCAGACTCGCCTCAAAACCGCGGTTGCTCAGTTCGGCATTGTTGAACGTTGCCGACGAAGTGCCATTCACCGAAGCTATCGAGACCGTGCCCAGTACGTCGGTGCTCTTTTTGTTGTAATAGTCGAGCGAACCATAGATGTGATTATCGAGCAGTGAAAAATCGATGCCCACATTGGTGATGGCGGTTTTCTCCCAACGCAGCGTTGGGTTGCCATAATCGTAGATAGTACCAGGATAATAGCCCGTGCTCTCGTCGATGCTGGATGCATTGGTGTTGATGGTGGTGCGTGCCGACGACTGACTTGCGGCATTACCATTCTTGCCATAGGTGAGTCGGAATGTGAGTCGGTTCACAGCGGTTTGTTCCTTCATCCATTTTTCGTTAGCCATATTCCACATTGCACCCACCGACCACAGCGGCGACCAGCGGTATTTGGGTTTGCTCGTTACCAGATTTGACGCGTCACTGCGGGCACTTGCCGAGAGGCCGTAACGCTCATCGTACATATACGACACATTGCCATAGAAAGACACAAAGCGGTTGTGATTCCATGATTGCATCACATATTGTTTCCCTGTCACAGGCACGCCGCTGATGGTGCTCGTGCTACCGTCCATGGTGTTCACATATCCCGTGGCACCGACAGTTCCTGCGCTGGAGGCTGTCACGCCATAGAGATACGGATTGGTGTGCGACTTGAGATAATAGTTGCTTATTTCATTGCCCACCACCGCCGAGATGGCATGCTTCTCAGCCAAGACTTTGTCGAAGGTGAAGTCATTTCGGAAGAGTGCGCTGTGACCGCTACCTTTGCCATTGACGACAATTGCGCCAGCAGGCACGGCGGAGGCGCCGAGAGCATTACCCTGTCCGTCGCCAGATGTATAATAGTTCACGGCATAACGGGTGTAGAAAGATTCTTCATCATTGACGTCCTTGCGGGTATAACGGCTCGACTCATATTGGAATTTGCTATTGAATTTCAGCCCGTCGATAATTCTGAACTCCAGTCCCAACTGGGTGCGCATCTGCGTGTTGGAAATGCGCTCACGGCGATGGCGCGCCTCCTGCAGCAGGTTGTAATTCATATTATTATAGGTAAATCCGCTCCAATTGAATTGAGACAGGACGTCGGAATTGTATGAACTGTGAAAGTTTTGTGCATAGGAACCGTCGTCATTGAGCAGCATCTCATAAGGCGAGAGGTTTGCCAGGTCGCTGATGCCAATCTGCGAAGAGTGCTTGTCGCTGTTCACGAGGTTCAGAGCTACGGTTACAGAGATGTATTTATTCAACTTGTAATTGTTGTTCCAGTCGATGTTCCACAAATTGCCACGACTGCCGATGAAATCGCCGGTATCATACTGATACATCAACGACGCACGGGTGGTCCAGTCGCCCACGCTGCCCGAAATCGAACCTTGCGTCTGAGACACCACGGGGGTCTTGAGCATATATTTCTTGATTTGGCTAGCGTTGTTTATCGATGCCAACTGGGCTAGTTGTGTGTTCATCGCATCCTTGGTGATGGTGCCCATGCTGTAACCTTTGTACATCAGCAACTGCGACTGGGTGAGTGCGCTATACAGACTGCTCATGCTGCCCGCATACTGGCTGCCCAGCATTCCGTTTTCAAAACACCAACGCTCATAATTAATCATCTGGGCAGACGTGGCGTGATTAGTGAGATGGCTCACGCTCTGTTTCTCGCCCACCGATACCTGCGTACTCGCCTCCACACTCCAATTCTGGTCTTTCTTAGCCTTCTTGGTGGTGATGACAATCACACCATTGGCAGAACGCGCGCCCCAAATGGAAGCAGCGGCGGCATCTTTCAGGAATGTGATACTCTCGATGTCGTCGGGGTTGAGACGTTCCAGAGCATTAAGATTGGGATTGGTATCGGCACCCGAACTGGGATTGTCGGTCACGGGGAATCCGTCGACCACCACCAGCGGAGTGTTGTCGGCATTCATCGTGCTGGTACCGCGGATGGTGAAATTCTTACCGCCACGACCGTTGTCGTTGCCCTGCATACCAGCCACAAGACCGTCGAGGGCCTGAGCGAGATTTTGGGCATGACGCTTGGACAGATCATCCTTGTCGATAATGGTGTAAGCACCTGTGGCGCGCTCCTTGGAGATGGTCTGATAACCCGTCACCACAACCTCGTTAAGGGTGTTATCTGAAGTGAGTCGGATGCTTCTGTTCTGGTCGGAGCCGCCTTTAGCCAGTTTCAGCGTCTGGCTTTCCATGCCGATGTATGAATATTCTATCTGGCACTCACCGGCGGGGACTTTCAGCCGATAATAACCGTTGGCATCGGTGATTGTCTGCAGGTCGGTGCCCTTCACCTTGACGGGCACGCCAGGCAGCGGCTCGCCCTCATCATCTTTCACATAGCCGTAGACGGTTCTCGATTTCTGCGCAGACGCATGGCGGCTCACCGTGACGATGCTGCCCTGAACGGTGTAGCTGCACCCCATCTGTCCGAACACTTGGTCGAGCACATCGCGCACAGTGGCACTGCGCTCGTTGACGCTGACCTTTGGCAACGACTTCAGTTCATCAGCATTGCAGATGAAATTGAGTCCCGTTTGCCTGTTCATCTCATCAAAGAAAGTCTTGATGCTGACTGATTTCAAACTGACGTTCACACGATCGTCTAATGACTTTTGCGCCAAAACGACCGACGATGATGCCATCAATAACATCAACGCCACACACAACCTGATGGCCATAATTTTCAAATTTCTCTTCTTTGCCATATCTCTCTCTTATATATCATGGTTAATAAAACAAGTTTCTGTTGTTGAGATAATCATTGATTTATCTTTATCTCCTTACCGTCGTCGGTAATCGTCACGTTGGTCACCGACTCTATCGCACGGAGCACTTCGTCTAGTTGTCCATATCGGTCGAGCGTACCTGTGAACTTGATATCGCCCAGCGTGGAGTCCGCAAACTGCACTTTGCGCCCGTACCACATCGAGAGGACATCCATGAGACGGGACATCTCGCAGTCTTCAAACACGAATCTGCCCTCGTTCCAAGCCACATAAGGTGCCACATCCACATTGCCCACGCTCACCTGACCAGCCTGCGTATCAAGGACGGCCTTCTGCCCGACCTTCATCATTCGCTCGCCACTAGGGGTAATCACGCTGATGGAGCCTCTGACAAGCACCACCTCGGTGGCACCTGGCCGACGGACGGTGTTGACATCAAACTCGGTGCCGTATTCCTTCACCATACCGTCTTTGGTCTTCACATAGAATGGCCGTTTGGAATCTTTGGCGACGAAGAAATAAGCCTCGCCCTCCAGTTCCACCGTGCGGGTGTCTCCAGTGAAATGGAGCGGATAGGTGAGCGATGAATTATAGTTGAGATGCACGCGCGTACCATCGTCGAGCACCAGCCAGAACTCTTTGTCGTGATGGGTCACCAATGTGCCCTCGGCATCATCACCCACGGATGTGGCTGCCGCCAACGCGCTGTCGGAACACACAGTCATCGTGCGCCCGCCGCCAAGTATCAGCGTAGCTGCATTCTTGCCCGCCAGAACAGAACGGTTCATCGCCTGAGCCACTTCCTGATTAATGACAGGTTTCAACGTGCCACCCGATTGGAAATGCCACAAAGCTACGATGATTAAAATTGCGGCTACGGCGGCGGCATAAGAGGCGTAATGCAACCATGCATGGTGAGGACGACCGGATTTATCAAGATGACGTTTGATAAACTTGCGTGCAGCCTCGTCTTTATCTACTTCAGAATATTCGCGGTAACGACACACCAAATTGTCTGATTCCAGCAACGACATGTAACGCTGGCGCAAGGACGCGTCGGCAGCCAACCGCTTATTCAGTTCTTGCTGTTCGTCGGCAGTGAGACTTCCCTGAAGACTCTTGCTTATCAATGTGTTTATATTCATCTTATGCATAATCCACCTTTTTATCCTATTACGCTTTTAGGATATAAAAAGGTGACAAATCGAAACAAAATAATCAAAAAAACTTCTGTTTTTTAACATTATGGCAATAAGACGAGCAACATGAAAGCCTTATCGCCGAGATTCTTTTTCAGGTATTTTATCGCGCGCTTCTTTTGCGTCTTCACCGTTTCCACAGATATTTCCAGGGCGGCGGCGATGTCTTTATTCTTCTTGCCTTCCATGCACATCAGAAATATTTCACGCTGACGAGGCGGCAACTGGTCTATCATGGCAAAGAGCTGACGATAGACCTCCTCTGTGAAGAATTCCTCTTCACCGGCTGCATCCAGATGATACTCTTCGGCAGCGGCGACATTCTGCGAATGGGTCACTTCCACATTCTTGTGGCGCAGATAACTTACAGAGAGATTGCGCACGCTGTTATATAGATAGGTTTTGAGCACCAGCATATTGGAAAAGACGATTTTCTTTTCCCACAACCTGGAGAATACCTCCTGCACCAAATCTTCCGAAACCGAAAGACTGGAGGTTATTTGCAGGGAATAACTAACCAGTGCTTTATAGAAATTATCATAAAGCATCCCCGCCGATTTCTCGTCCCACCTGGCTATGATGTCTATGGATATTTCGCTATCAGACATTCGCAATTGCAATATGGAAGCAAAATTAATAAAAAAAAGTCAATGACAACATGTATTTGCGATATTTCAGCAAATAAATCAACTATTATGGCTTTTTTATTACATTCATGAAATATTCAGGGGTATATGATGTATTTCATATCTCATGAAATTCATTAACAATGTTAAGTTAAAATGGAAAGCGAAAAAATGATGACACAAAAGTGGGAAATAGAAAAGGAAAATGACGAAAAGGGAGGTTGTGGATGCCTGTAACGATAACCGATTTTCTTGGAACATAGCTTTCAGACTCCAACTTACATGCTTTTGCACGCTCGGAGCAGTCCTTTCAGAGCCTACTTTGATGCAAAATAGAGGCTGAAAGCATGTTAAACGCAAGCGGAAATCTTGAATATCAATGGCATTTTTGCGTCAAATCATTGTATTTTATTGATAGTCAATGAGTTGACAAGCATGTTCAAAATTCGCGTATTTGCAGCCGATGAACTTGCTGGTCGCAAATATTCGAAATATGAGAGGGATAAATTAACAATTCAGCCAAATGCGACTGTTTTTATGTGCATATAGGCAAGTAACGGGAACAAGCATGCGGGGGCAAGGCAGAGCCATTGCCCCTACGGGAATGTTAATCGTCTTGCTTCCTGATGTTTCGGGGATGGTGCTCCAGAATCTCCTGACGAAGGGTGGAGGTATCGATGTGGGTGTAGATTTCGGTGGTGCCGATATCCTCGTGGCCCAACATCTCCTGAATGGCACGCAGGTCGGCGCCGCCCTCAAGCAGAGCCGTGGCAAAGGAATGGCGCAGGGTGTGGGGGGAGATGGTCTTCGTGATGCCCGCCTCCAGAGCCTGACGCTTGATCATGATGAGTATCATCGTGCGCGTGAGGTGATGGCCGCGGCGATTGAGGAAGACGTAATCCTCTTCGCCCGGCTTGATGTCGAGGTGGCAGCGGTCGGAGAACCACAACTTCAGCTCCTTGATGGCTTTGGGCGAGATGGGCACGAGCCGTTCCTTGCTGCCCTTGCCGAAGACGCGGACAAACTGTTCGTCGAGATAAAGATTGGAGAGTTTCAGATTGACGAGTTCCGACACGCGCAGACCGCACGAGAAAAGCACTTCGATGATGGCGAGATTGCGCTGGGATTCGGGTTTGGAGAAGTCGATGCTCGCCTCCAACTGGTCCACTTCGGCGGTGGAAAGCACTTCGGGCAGATGCTCACCGATGGTGGGCGAAGCGAGAAGTTCCGTGGGGTCGTCGTCGATATACCCGTCGAGTTGCAGGAATCGATAGAAGGAGCGCACGCCGCTCAATATGCGCGCCTGCGACGACGGACCTATGCCGATATCGTGCAGCGATGCGGAAAATGTTTCGAGATTTTCCAGTTGCACGTCGGTCACGCTCATCTCCTCTGTTTTCAGAAACGACAACAGTTTCTGGAGATCGTGCAAATACCCGTCGATCGTGTTCGGCGAATAGTTGCGCTCCAACTTCAGATATCGCTGATAAGCTCGCACGATGTCCGCATTCGTTTTATCCTTTTGGTCCGCCATTATCTATATTTATGAAAAAGCTTGATGGTAAGCGCTGAAAAAGTCGTGAATATCCATATTGTATGAGGAATGGTATCCGTCGCCCATTTCCCGCTTAACAGCATCATATCTACCACAAGTGGCAGGGTCTACCAATTCCGTATCGAAGAGAGCCTCGATTTCTGGAAACAATTCTTTTGCCTCTATATCCATCATGGCACAAATCAAGAAGCCTGCCAACATTGCATCGAAACATCGATTGTTAGGCAACTGCTCTATGGCGAAATGCGCCATCTCGCGCAACCATGCCACAATCTCATCTCGGCGCTCAGGTTCCAAAATACCAATTTGAGCCACGGCATCAAATACATGGGTTTTGAAATAACTGTCTAGTCCCGGTTCTTGGCAATAAGCCGTCAACTTGTCCAACTGGTTACGCCCAAGTTTGTAAAGCACGGGGACGAGCGTCTCATTGGCATAATCGCCGAAATGATATTCATAGAAATCAGCATTGCAGCGCAACACTTCGAGCACGACATCCAGACTGTCATCATCACCCACCTCGCCCAGAAAAGCCAAGGCAGGCAACATACCCGACATATATTCGTCTTCTTCAGGAATCTCCTTATAAGTGCGGCCTATCTCGTACATGATGTAATGTTCCAAATCACGCTTCAGACTATCATGCGGGAGCGACAACAACTCGTCCACTTCCTCCTTCGTGGCAAAAACTTTTTCGCCAATAAGCTTATCCTGCAAGCCGGCATTCTCCAAATTCAATACCGCAGGATAGTCGGGGTGATTATCTCTGCAATACTCCACTCGCGGATAATTTCTAAAGAGAAGATTGTTGATGCGATCGTCGTCAGCTTCTTTGCCATCATCCCATTCGTCAGCTTCGTGGAAACGGTCGGCTGGTCCCGTCGTATAAATGAAATCATAACCCAGATGATCTATCATCGTGGGGATATAATAGCTGGCTTCCAACCGATTATCTGCCAAAAGACAGTGGCGACCATCCTTGCCATATTCAAACTTCATCAGGGGGATGTCATCGGTATCCTCTTCAAGCAGATACTCGGTCAATTCAAAATCTTCCATCGGTTCCAATCCTGCATCTTCCGCATATTCCACAGCACCGTATATCCAGTTGTGGAGCTCGGCATATTCGACAGGACGGAGACTCTCCTTTTTTTCCCATTGGTCAATGAAATCCTTATATTCGTCGGCATCCATCCTCAGTCGATAACCAGTGTTCACGACACCACGGCAAAATGTGTCCACTAGATAGAAACCGACAGTATATTTCTCGTTTTTGTGTTTGCGTACCACGATGAAAGACCCCAAGCCGGAACGCAGATCCTGAGTCATATAACAAGCCTCGATGGGCAATTGCCGCGCTTTCTCACGAATAAACCGCTCCGGAGATAAAGATTGTGACTGATGTGCGGAATTAGACTTCTTCTTTTTTGACATAATCTGATTTATTTGTTTGTGCAAAAATACATCTTTCTAACCGTATCACCAAACAACATCACACTAAAATTGCAATATAAAGGATGGCGAAAAGTAAGAAAATCTTTATATCTACCAATGAAAATAAACAAAATTGTTTATTATTTTAAAGATTTGCAGTATCTTTGCCCATCATAACAAATCATCACAGAGAATGAAAATACAAATCATCAACGGTCCTAACCTGAATCTGCTCGGCGTTCGGGAGCCGGGAATCTATGGCAGCGACTCTTTCGAGACTTATCTGCCGCAGTTGCGCGCCGAATACCCTGATGTGGAAATAGAATATTACCAGAGCAACATCGAAGGCGAACTGATAAACAAGATGCAGGAGGTGGGCTTCACCTTCGACGGCATCGTGCTCAATGCGGGCGCTTACACGCACACCAGCCTCGCACTGCAAGACTGCATCCGTTCGCTGAATTGCCCAACGATAGAGGTGCATATCTCCAACGTCCACAAGCGCGAAGAGTTCCGCCACCACTCCATGATCAGCTGCGCCTGCATGGGCGTGATATGCGGATTCGGACTGGACTCGTACAGACTGGCAATAGAAGGACTGATAAAATGACCGACAGCCAATCTCTCGACTCCTACATTTCCTCTCACATCGACCCTGAGGGCGACTATCTCTACCGCCTGTACCGTGCCACAAACATCCACACGATACACGGGCGCATGGCAAGCGGACATCTGCAGGGACGTCTGCTCAAGATGCTCGTCACGATGATTCGCCCGAAGAACATCCTCGAAGTGGGCACGTTCAGCGGCTACAGTGCAATCTGTCTGGCAGAGGGGCTGGAAGCCGACGGCAAGGTGTGGACATTCGAGATAAACGACGAGATGGAGGATTTCACCCGTCCCTGGATTGAGGGCAGCAGCGTGGCCGACCGCATCAACTTCATCATCGGCGACGCCAACGTGGAGGCTCCTCGGTTGGGCATCACCTTCGACATGGCTTTCATCGACGGCGACAAGCGCACGTATCTGGAGACTTACGAGATGGTGCTCTCCATCCTGCGCCCAGGGGGATACATCCTCGCCGACAACACGCTGTGGGACGGCCACGTCATCGACCATACCTACGACCACGACCAACAAACCGCGGGCATCGAACATTTCAACGACTTCATAGCCACCGACCCGCGCGTGGAACGCGTCATCCTGCCACTGCGCGACGGACTCACCATCATCCGAAAGAAATAACAATTATATCCCGCCATAAACGGTATCGACGAAAACGAAAATCCCCGTAAAGACAGTCAGAAACTATCCTTACGGGGATTTTAATATATGGGGAAGTTGACTTTATTTGCCTTTAAACAATTCGTCCATCTTCTTTGCCAAAGCCTCACCGCGCAAATCCTGTGCGATGATTTTGCCGTTCTGGTCAAGTATGAACATACGCGGGATGGCTGTGACATGGAACTGACGGGCTATCGGGTCGGAGAACTCCATGAGCGATGACACATGATGCCAGGTCAAGCCTTTGTCCTTGATTGCCTTCACCCATTGGTCCTTCTGTCTGTCGAGGGATACGCCCAGTATCTCCAAACCTTTGGAATGATATTTGGCATAGATGCTCTTCACATTCGGCATTTCACGCAGACAGGGTCCGCACCATGATGCCCAGAAGTCGATGAGCAAGATGTGACCGCGCAGGCTGTAGAGAGACAACTTCTTGCCCTGAGGTGTGGTGGACGTGAAATTAGGTGCAGTTCCGCCAACAACATACTGACTCATATCCTTGATTTGAGCGGCAAGATCCTTGCCCTGCTCTGAGTTCTTCACTTCATCAGTCAACTTGTCGTAAGCTTTCACCACGTCATCATAGCTTCTGTATTGCGTATAGAAATCCTGGATGTAGTACGGTGCTGTGATGTTGCCACGTATACTGTCGAGATACTTGTCCATAGAACGCTCGCTGGCACTGTAGAGTGTGTCGATAGCCATATAGACAGTGTCTTTGTGAGCCTGACTCTTGGAGTCTTTGGCTCTGCTGAGTGCCAACATTCCTGCAAGTCTCACCAGACAATAACCCATAATCTGGTCGGATGACTTGCGTAGCACTTTCTGATTTTCACTGCCTGTAAATGTGGTGCCGCCCTTCTTCTTCACATCCAATGTGGCAGGAGTGCCGTCTACATAGAACACGCTGTGCTTGTCATTAAAGTTCACCCACACGCGCTGAGGTTTCTTCACGCTGCCCGTGAACTTGTAAGTTTCATCGGCACCCACAGTGGTGGAGTCTATCTTTTGCTTGTTTTCACTGTCGGAACTGATGTAAACCTTTTGTCCGGCATTGCCTTCCCATTTGCCGGACAAGTTGTAGTTCACTTGTGCAGACATAGGTGCGAAGACCAATCCTGATAACAGGACTAAACTTAATCTTAATTTTTTCATGCTTTATTATGTTTTATAAATTTTTCAGTTGTTCCTCTGCCTTTCCAATAGCGGCAGTATCCGTCTTACCTGTGGGATCAGTTTTAGCAAAACTTATCGCATCACTAAGCACCTTTTTAGCCTCGGCCTTTTCACCAAGCGATGAAAGCAAAGACGCATACTTCTCTGCCATCTCTAGAGTGTAGCATATCTTGCAGCCATATTCGCCCCACTGGAGGCACTTTGCTTTGACGTCGGCACTCTTGTCTGACATGTCCCAATAGCCCTGAGTTGTGCTCAGGATAAAGGAAGCATCATTCTGAAATCCCAATGCCATCATTGCCTGAGACATAGAATATGAATTGATAGCCTTATTCACGCCTGTTGAATCATGAAGCGCACGCAAAGAATCCGCTTGTCCGATGGTTTTCTTTCTGTAAGCGAGGGATTCCTGATAGAGACTGTCAGCAGAAGCCAACTTCACTGTTTTCTCCATAAACTGCGGAACGAGGACTTTAAACTTTGCTGGATCAGCGGTCTGATAGAACGAGATACGCATCTCGTCTGTGGGCAGATAGGCTGCGCTACCAGCAAATATCACACTGATGACACTGCTCTTAACGCCCATACTCTCCTTGACCGACAAAAGGCTTTCGAATGTTGCAGCATTTTCTTTGCGGCCATCGAGCAACGGTGTAAGGCATCCGCCTATGGCACGCATGATGGGACGTTCGAGTTTCTTCTTCAACGTATCTGGGGCATTGTGATAATAACTCTGCATACGGTCGAACAAAGGTTTGTCATAGAACGTTACATTGTTGAAATTCTTCATGTTCGGTTTGGTGAACAGTTCAGCATCCGTCAACTGGTCATAGTATTGTGTGAGTGCTGCACCCGGCTTCTCACCCAAGTCCATAAGCAAATCAGAATATTCCTTGAGGAAATCCTTATCACGCTTTCCCGCCTTATACTGGGCAGTAAGGGCATTCAACTTTGGCAAAACCTTGAAAGATTTCACGGCCTTTTCGCCTTCTTTGACCAATTCTTTCGTATCTTTTGCGCCCATAAAGCGATAAGCCACTTCACCATCGCCAGTGACAAAGAGGCACGTAGGATAAGCCGTGATTTCATATTTCTTTGCCACAGCCACACCTTCGCCCTTCTCTGCATCGAGTCGGTAGCAGACGAAATTGGTATTGTAGAAATCACCTACTTCTTTTTGAGGGAAAGATTCTCTCGCCATTTTCTTGCATGGTCCGCACCAAGACGTGTAGATATCTATGAACACTAAGCGCTTCTCGGCTTTGGCCTTCTTCAAGATTGTGGCCCAACTGCCTTCGGTGAACTGTATGCCCTGGGCAAACGATTCTGCCGATGACATGAGCAACATCATGAATGTTATTAAGAACAATCTGGTTGTTTTTGTTTGTTTCTTCATTTTTATTTTATCAATTAAGTCAACGAAATCGGATCATGCACACCATCTAGGGCATGCATCATCCGACTTCATTCTGTTATCTTTTAATCACTAAGAGCATCGAAATATCCAGCTGGGACAGGGTCTGTCGGACATCCGTTGTTCTGCATCTTCACAGGATCGATGTTCAATGTGCCACTGATAAACTTAGCGAGCAGATAGGCTCTGGTCTTCATTCTGCTGAAACGCGAGAATATATTGTCCATGTCCTTTTTAGGTGTATTGAAAAGGAATGTCATGAAATAGCCTAGATCAGCCGTATCGTTAGGTTTGGCAACAATTTCCATTGAGATGAATTGCATACTGGCATTGGCATAACCACGAAGATAAAGATTGTACATCAGCGTGCTGTACTGACCCAACGGATCGGCGGGATCGGAATCCGGTGCCCACATATCTCCATAGAGAGCGAACCATTTGGTATCCTTAGCATCCATGAAATCGGACAAAGCTGCCTGGTTGGTAGTATAAATCGCGCTAAGCATGGAAGACACGAGACTCGTCTTGAGGTCTGCCCAATCATCATCGGTCCAAGTTTCCAAACGTGGAGACACGTTGGAGATTGCCACAGCATGAGTGCTGAGAGATTTGAAGTTCACAAGGGCGTCGGAACTATAATAAGATGTCGTGCATAGAGAATCCACCAAGAATATTCTGCGCGGCAGATAACGGCTCACCAACTCATCGGGATAGCCCTGATAAGCATCATTCTTGACGAATCGCACCATCTTTAGGATATCGCTCTCACTGCCTGAAGGCACAGCCTTGTACCACAACTCGTCGACGGAAGACCAACCAAAGAACAAATCCGACGCTTTGAAAGTATAGAAAGCCTTGCTGCCATACTTGTTATACAGACTGTCGATGGCGATATCAAGCGGTGTGGTGCCACCGTTGGAATCGAAAACCGTATTACCTAATTCGTCATCGGGCGTTAAGGAATCGTCTGAGCAGGCCGAGAATGTGACCATAGCCATCGTCAAGGCCATGAAATATAAATAATATTTTTTCATCGTTTTCATTTTAAATGATTATTGATTAATTGCCAGCAATGTTCTCGCGCTCGTTGTTGACCACTGCATCATTGTAACCAGTCTCTGAAACAGGTATCGGCAACACATAATTGACACTGCCCTGCGACAACTTATATGTGGTGAAATCTGTCTTCGACGTATAGAGATAATGTGTCTGCGCCGGCATTCCTTCGCGTCGCATATCCCAGAACCGCATCAGTTCCTCGAAGCATAATTCGCGGCGGCGCTCCTGCCAGATGAACTTGATGAGTTCGTCCTTGCTAGTGAAATCGGCTGCCGACTTCTGTGCATTGGCACTACCCGTGATATATTTCTTCTCTCTGAGCTGGTTCAGCAGGTCGATTGCCTCGGCACTCACGCCGGAAGATTTCTGTGCATAAGCCTCAGCCATGTTGAGATACACCTCAGGTGTTCGCCATGCCTGACTGGAGAATTTGGTCCTGGTGGCATAATTGTCGCCTTTGCATGGACAATATTGTCCTGCAAAATATTGAGGGATACGTCTAGAACCTGTTTTCTTACAAGGTTTCAGGAAGTAAGCCTTGATACGCAAATCATCCGGATCATAGAGTTTCAGCAGTGCGTCGTCTCCACTCCATGAAGTGTGGAATCCATATTCATAATAGGTCGTTGGATTGTAAGGTGCCATGAATTTGATATTTCCATCACCGAAATATTCATTTCTGCCGAATGCGAACACCACTTCATTGTGAGTGATATCGTTAGTAGCATAAAAAACGCTGTCAGCAACAAAGGAAGACGACATTCCAAATTTTGTTGAATCGATGGAATTCAAATCAAGAATGCTCTTGTTCAATTTCATGAACTTTTCACCTGCGGCTATCACGCCATCCCAATCCTGCTGGAAGAGGGCGATACGTGAAGCAAGAAAATAGACAGCCTCGGGAGTGATTTCAAACTTGGAAGCCTGCTCGTTGGCACCGTCAAGATATTGCTGCGCCTTGTTGATATCCGAATCCATCAGTTCATAAATCTCACCCACTGTGGCGCGTGCCTGTGGCGAAGTTGAGATATCTGGTGACGTCTTCAGTATCACACCTGGCTTGCTGAGATTCTCCTTGGAGTAAGGTTGTGCATACGTATTGACGAGACAGAAATAGTTATAGGCGCGCAATGTGTAGGCCTGAGCCGCAAGTTTGCGGTAAATTCCGCTTTCCGACTCGCTATGGGTCATAGTGGGCAAAGCCTCAATGATGGAGTTGCATGTCAGGATGTTGCTGTATCTGCCGTCCCAAAATGCATCTGTCAGATAGTTGGAATAATCTGCTGCCCAGATATGAGCATACTGTCCGTAACCAGCCTTGGGGTCGATGCCTGTTTTATAATTCTTTTCATACTTGTCGTTCAGCTGCGTGCTGGCATAGTACAGAGGACCCATCTCCACATCATCTGTCATCAGAGTTGCAAATGGGATTTGCGTGCCGAACTTGTCGGGGTATCCCTGTCCGAGGAGTAACGGACTGTAATCATTGACCGACTCTGGTATGAGCAGGTCGGCGGAATCGGAATCCAGATAACTGTCACACGATGATGTCAGTCCGCACACCAACATTGAACATAGTATCGTCTTATATATTGTTTTCATAATGTGTCTGTGATTTAGAATGAAACATTAACACTCAAACTGTAAGTAGGCAGCGAAGGTATGCCGGTGCCGCCCGTTTCAGGATCCAGACCGTGCCATTTCTTGTCGGCAATGGTGAAAAGGTTGGTAGCCTGCAAGCGGAACATCAAACTCTTGATGTTGAGAGGCAAGATATACTTACCCGGCAAACGATAGCTGAGCGAAACCAACTTCAGTTTGATAAAGTCGGCCTTGGCTACGCGGATGTCACTATAGTTGTACATGGTGTAAGAATAGACATGAGCACCTTTGATGTTGGCATCATAAGTATCGTATTGCGCTCCGGCTGCCGTAGACAGATAATCGTTACAATATACATAATTATAAGGTGCAGGATAGATAGTGTTGTCGCCCGACTGTTTCCAACAGCTGAGCCACTCTTTGGACACGTTATCCATCGGGTCGATATAATCACTGCTTGTGAAATATTTAGGCAAACGGGCAACACTGCCGTAGCTATAAGTGAAATTCATCGACAACGACAGATTCTTGTATGTCAGTTCGGTATCAAAACCTCCCGTGAGCTTCGGATAGATGGAACCAGCCTTCACGAGTTCCATTCCCACTTTGGAGCCAACAATGGATTTCTTGCCGTCCTTGGTGTAGAACATCGGATAACCGATATCATCGTTGATGCCTGCGAAATGGTATGCGTAGAGCGTACCGAGGGCGTCGCCGTTGATGGCAAGATTGCCCGCGAGCATCTTGTCGATGATTTCTGTAGACGAGAAGTCTTCCAGGTTGGCATACGTCACCTTATTTATATTATGGCTGAAGTTGGTTCCCAAGCGCCATTCCCAGTCCTTATTCTTATATACGCCCACATTGATAAAGCCTTCATAACCCGTATTCTTCATCTTGCCGGCATTATAGTCCATGGCTGTTGTACCGTTGGATGATGCTATCGTCTTGGTGATAATCAGGTCTTTGGTCTTCTTTCCATAAAAGTCGATGCCACCACGGAAGCGGCCATTGAGAAGTGAGAAATCGAGAGCCAAATCCCAGCTGTGGGTTTTCTCCCAACGCAAATCAGGATTAGGCAGCTTGCTGATTGTGGATATAGGCAAGCCCAGCACATTGTCTCTGCTGCCAACATTCAATATCAGGAACGGACTGTCGTTTTCGTTGATGTTTCCTTGCACACCGTAAGAGGCGCGCATGTCCAGATTGTCTATCCATGAAACGTCCTTCAGGAAGTTTTCTTTCATCATGTTCCATCTCAAAGCGAACGAATAAGTAGGCAACCAACGGTATTTTGGATTGCTACCGAATTTATTGGAACCATCGGAACGGATGTTGAAGTTGAAGATATATTTCTCCATGTAAGCATAAGATGCCACGCCATAGAAAGAAGCTACCTGCGTAAAGGTGTTGGTATTCACGGGATTGGTAGCACCAGATTCCAGTATGCTCTTTTCATAGCTGTCGGTGAGTACAGGATTGAACTGTTCGCCATATTCAGGTGTCCAACCGTAACCGGTGGATGTTAAACCCTTGTAAGCATTGCGACGAGCTTCGATACCACCCAATACATCTACGCCATGGTCACCGAAAGTGCGGCGGAATTCTATTTGATTTCGCAATGTGTAACCAGTCTTCCTGATTGCCGACTGCGTGAGAATACCACCATAAGGCAGTTCCGAATCCCAATATTCGCTATCGTAGGCTGTGTATTGTCCGTAATCGTATCTGCGGAAATTGGCGCCGATATAATAAGACTGCTCCGTTGCCCACTCGCGGGTGGAGGTGTTGCTGTTGGAGATAGCGAAGGTGCCTTCATAAGTCAGACCTTCGATGAACTTCACGTTCAAACGGAAGAGGGCATCAAAGTTATCCATCTTCGATGACTTGCCCGTATTTTCCAGTTCCTTCAGCACATTGTAACCAATGTTTTTCGTACCTGAATATCCACCCTTGGCATAATTCATATAATAAGAACCGTCTTCATTATAAACAGGCAACGTGCGGCTAGTGGAATAAGCATAGTCGAAAGGATTGACAGATGATTTATAACCCTTGTTGCTTACATTGGAATAGTTGAACTTGGCTTGGAAATTGATGTGGCTGTTGATTTCAGCATCAATTCTGCCCAGCACGTTGAACTTCTGTTCGTCTGAGGCCTTTGAAGAACCCTGAATGTCAGAGTAACCTGCCGACATGTAATATCTCACCTTGTCGCTACCGCCGGAAATATTAGCAGTATGCGTGGTGGTGACACTGTTACGGAACAGATATTTAAACCAGTCTGTGTTACGTGTCTGCATGGCAGCAACCCGCTGTTTGAACTCATCCAGCGTGGAAGCCTTGCTGAGCAAATCCTCATAAGCGCCCTCATAAGTCTCTCCTACAGGTGTTCTGCCAGCTTCCATACCAGCATCCACCAAGCTCTTAGAGAAAGCCACGCGCTCCTGAGAGTTCATCAGATTGTAATTGTCATAAGACGGACGGGTGTTGAGCGTCACGTCGCCGTTATAAGTAATCACCGGTTTGCCAGAATAACCTCTCTTGGTTGTGATGATAATCACACCGTTGGCTGCCTTGACACCATAGATGGCGGTGGCGGAAGCATCCTTCAGCACGGTGATGGTCTCGATATCCTGAGGGTTCAGACCCGAAATGGCATTACCTATCAGATATTCGGCATCCTCACTATTGATAGACGCGGCACTGAAAGGAATATCCTGTTCCTGGATGACACCGTCGACAACCCATACAGGGGACTTGTTTCCGTTGATGGTGGCATTACCACGAATACGGATTTTGGGCGTTGCGCTAGGTTCGCCGGATGTGTTGATGACCGCCATACCTGGCACGCGGCCCTGCAACATCTGGTCTATGGAAGCGGCTCCGTCCACCATCACGTCCTTGGCTTTCACCGTGGAGATGGCACTGGCGAGTTCTCGCTTGCTCACGGTCTGATAACCTGTGACCACCACATCATCGAATGTATTCACGTCATCTATCATTTTGATGACCTGTCCGTCGCCGGATTTAAATTTTCTCTCGACACTTTTTTTACCAAGGAAAGTGAAGACGAACGTCTGGGTGTCTTCTCCGTGTGCATCTATATTGAATACACCGTCCAAGTTGGTTATCGTGCCAAGGTTACTTCCTTTGATTTTTACGCTTACGCCCGGCAGCGGACTTCCATCCGTGTCGACAACCTTTCCCTTGAAAAAACCCGTTTGGGAAATACCTTTGCTTTTGTCTTCAAAAACACGGATGTACTTTCCATCGACAGTGAACGACAAAGGTTTTCCTGCCAATAGTATGCGCAGAGCTTTCGGTGCCGACACATTATCGAGTGTGGCTGACACGCGATACTGCTGTACATCATCGAAGGCAAAGATTATCTTGTAATCTGTAGCCTTCTCAATCTCTCGGATCACATCTGTCAGCCGTTCGCTCTTTACCGTCATAGTAACATAATCGCCACGATTTTGCGACCACACACTTAGACACGAAAAACCGACAAGAAGAAGGAAGAGGAACGCCTTCTTCAACAAATCTCTCTCTTTGTTTTTTTGTTTTTCCATCTCACACTGTATTAATTTAATGATGGGCTTATTTCTTAACCCATCGAAAATAATACGTAATAAAGATAAAAAGGGTAACAAAAATATTAAAAAAGTTACGATTTGTTTAAAAATATCATTTTATTATGACTTTATTGTTATGAATAATGATATTCGCTTTACCTAGTTCATTCAGATTGCTGATGGCCTGGACAAGGTTTTCTTTCCTTTCTGCCACGAAATGAAAACGCTCGTTCATCACCCGCTTGTTGCTCACGATGACATCCACATTGTACCATCTGCCTATCTCCTGCATGATTTCAGACAGCGTGGCATCGTCGAAATAGAACGTGCCGTTCTGCCATTCCGAACAGAGATACGAATCCACCTTCTGTTTCTTCAGTTTGCCGTTGGCCTGTAACGACACGCCCTCGTCGGGCATGAGCAGGCGCGAAGGGCTCTTGCCGTTCTTCACTTCTATCCTACCCTCCACCAATGCCACGTTGGCATTGCGCTTATCATAGGCTTTGATATCAAACTTGGTGCCCAGCACCTTGGTCTGGAAATAATCTGTTTCAACAATAAATGGATGCCTGGCGTCATGCTTCACGTCGAAGAAGGCTTCACCTTTCAGATACACGCGTCTCTCGCCATGGGCGAAGACGGCAGGGAATCTGAGCACGCTGCCCGCATTCAGACGGATCTTGGAACCGTCGGGCAACCTCACCTGATAGATTTTTCCGCACGGTGTGGTCAATGTGCGCATACCCTGGGGAGCACTGGCCGAGGTATGGGCGAAATCCATGTTATCGCCTTTCACCACTACGCCCAAATCCTTTTGTGCATCATCGGCATTGGAACCGTTGAGCACGTAGGTGTCGCCATCCACATCGAGAGACAAGTCCGACGCGTTGTCGATGGCCGAATACAACAACAAATCTTTATTTTCGGGATTCAGTGAGCGGTAAAGGCCCACTGAGAAGACGACGAGTGCAGCCACGGATGCCGCTGCCAGCAACCATATCGTGACCGTTTTGCGCCTGTGCACAGGTTCGGTGGCATGCATCCTGCTGTTCATGAACTGATTCAGTTCCTCATCCACATCAGGGCAATCCACGTGACTGCGTCCCATGGCCTGTTTGTATTCAGCCACGGTGCCAAGTTCTTCCTTACTATATTGTTGCCAATCTTCGACCATTTTATTCAAACATATACGTGAATTATACGTGATGTCACCCAAAAAGAGTAGTATTTTTAAAAATTGATAACATTTAATTTCTGCCTCAAGATGGAAAGTGCCTTGGAAATCTGCTTCTTCACGGCATCGCGCGTCACGCTCAGCGACTCCGCCACCTCCGCGTATTTCTTATGCTCGAAATAGCACTGTTCCAGGATGTATCGCGTGCGATCGGGCAGTTCCGCCACTGCCTGAGCTATCATTTCCAGTCTGTGTTCATGTTCCTCCATAGACATGGAATCATTGTAATCAGTGGCTGACTCCAGAAAACCTACATAGTTGCGGGCTGCCTGGTCGTGGCGGAGAAAATCCATACATCTGTTTCTCACGCACGAATATAGAAAACTGGTGATGGTTTCCTCGCGGAGTGTAGACCGCTTGGCCCACATCATTTCAAAAACATTTGACAATATATCGCGGCATGTTTCCCTGTCGTTCACGAAAGCGTAGGCGAAATAGAACAGCTGCTCATAATGTTTCTTATATGAGCATACGAATTTCTCTTCCGTAATTTCGGACTTTAACTTTTTTCCTCCCATAAAATCATGATGCCTTTGCACGTAGAAACCACAGGTAGTTATAATTGCCGATATATATCAGCGTTCGTCTACACAGGGAACAAATTTACTAAAAAAATGGATAAATAAAAATCTTTTTGACATAATACGGCACAAATATGTTCATTTTTCATACTTTAGCGCTTTCTTACGCCATTTTTTCGCATCGCTATCCATATTTGTGGCATTATTTAGAGATTTGCGCAAATCATGTTTCATATAGGACCAATGGCACTGCCTTGCCTCGCATCTCATTGGTTTGAAGTGTTAAAAGTGTGACGAAATCTTGACAAAAGAAAATCGCAAACTAGCTCGGATTCGCTCCGTTTCTGTCGCCCTGAAAGTCATTGAAAAACCAATCATTTTGTAATCAGCATCCTTTTAGAACGCGAAAAGCACCAACATGCACGCCTAGATAATGCTAAATGCGATACATGTTGGTGCTTTTCGCGACCCATTTTGGGGTAAACAACGGGTATATAGGTTTGTAAATCTCATCCAAATTTTGTGCTTATCCTTGTAATCTGTTGATAGCCAACAGAATGGGAAATCATCAAAATTCTCGCGTATTTGCGACCGAAGATGAGTTCGAAAGATTCTACGCGATTCTCCGTGTTAAAAACTCGATGTCTGCATCGACCAAAAAGCCATGAATGGGGTCATTAATCGAGCAACCGACGGCTGAAATATTTCACGGGATACCACACGGCGAGCCAACCCACAACGAGCACGGTGAAGAAGATGAGGGTGACATCGGTGTAATGCACACTCACGGGATATGAGTTCACCACGAAGGAACCATCGCTGTCGCCGAGACTCACCAGTCCGTATTGCTGCTGCAACCAACAGAGCAGAAGCCCGATGAGGATGCCCACGATGGCACCAATGGCGGATATCATACGGCCCTCGAAGAGGAACACGCGCGTGATTTGCTGGTCGTTGGCGCCCAGATTGCGGAGCGTCACCACGTCATCCTTCTTGTCGATGATGAGCATGGAGAGCGACCCGATGATGTTGAAACATGCCACGATGAGGATGAACGTGAGGAAGATGTAAGCGATAATCTTCTCTATCTTCATGATTTTGAAGGTGTCATCCTGCTGCTCGAAACGGTCGAGCACACGGTATTTGGTCCCTGCAATGTCCTGCATCTCGCTCTTCACCGACTCCAAATCGCTGCCGTCCTTGAGACGCAGTTCGAGCGATGACAACATGCCCTGCTGACCGAACAGATTGCGGGCGAAAGCTATTGGGGCGATGATGTAATTCCTATCGTATTTGGTCTGTTTCACTGAGAAGACTACACCTGGCGAGTCGAGCGAATCGACGACGAATCCCGCTGCGGGGTTCGACATATCCAGTTGCCCCTCTTTGATAGGCGCATAGATTTTCAGGCCGCCTTCCCATCGTGCGCCCGTGCCCAAATCCTGAGCCAGACGTATGCCGATGGTGCCGAACTGCAGATTGCCGGCATGGAGGTCGAACTCCCCATCGCCGTAAAGGATTTCGCGGATGTGGGTGAGCTGGTCGAAATTGTCGTCAACACCTTTGACCACCACCATCGCCTGCTTGTCTTGATAAATGGCAAGGGCATGGTCTTCCACGCATTCCGTAGCCACATCCACCTGCGGCAGATGGCGTATCTTGGTCAAAATAGGGTCATCGGCAGGCGCCGTCTTGCCCATCACGGGCACCACCTTGAGCTGCGGGTCGAAACTGGTGAAGAAGGTGGCAACCAAATCATGGAAGCCATTGAACACGCTGAGCACGATGACAAGCGCCATCGTGGCTACTGCCACACCTATCATCGACACTCCGCTGATGATATTGATTGCATGGGTGCTCTTCTTCGAGAAGAGGTAACGACGGGCTATGTAAAAAGGAAAATTCATTTCTTCAGCAATTCATCTATGTGCTCGATGTAGTCGAGCGAGTCGTCAATGAAGAAGCGGAGCTCGGGGATGATGCGCAGCTGTTTGCCCACGCGCGTGCCGAGTTCGAAACGGATGGTCTTCTCATTGGCAGTCATATTCTTCAACATCTCGTCACCCTTCTCTGAAGGGAAGACGCTGACGTAAGCCGTGCAGATGCTGAGATCGGGCGAAATGCGGCAACGTGTGACGCTGACCATCACCCCGTGCATCATACGGGTCTGCGACTGGAAAATCAAGCTAAGCTCTTTTTGCAGCAGTCGCGCTATTCGGTTCTGTCTTGTTTCTTGCATATTATGTTTTTTAGGAGTTAAAGAATTTAGAGAAGTTATCGAAGTAAAAGCCATTACCATTCGTCCTGATGACCTTGGAATGGCATTCCCCCTCATCTCATGACAGAATGCTTATCGCGAAGCATATCATCGTTCTCCATTCTCAACTCTCAATTATCAATTCTCAATTATCAATTAATCCAAGTCCACGTGCCGCACATTCACCTTCTCATGAAGGAAGATGAGCGCGCTGTCCTGGAATTTGTCCTCGCTCTCGGTGGTGAGATACTGGCACGTGCCGCCTTTCGTTATCATCGACTCCATTTGGGCATGACGTTCCAAATAATTCTTCAGGCTGTCTGCCACGTATTTGCCTTGCGGCACGATGCGCACGCCATCGGGGATGTGCTTCACGATACTGCTCATGAGCAGAGGATAATGGGTGCAGCCGAGCACGACGGCATCGATGTCGGGGTCTTTGCGCATGAGCTGGTTGATGCGCTTGCTCACGAAATAGTCGGCACCTGGACTGTCGGCTTCATTGGCTTCCACGATGGCTGCCCACAACGGACATGCCACACCCGACACCCGGATATCGGGGAAGAGTTTGCCTATCTCCAGTTCGTAGCTTTTGCTTTTCACCGTTCCCTCTGTGGCGAGGATACCGATGTGGCGGCTCTTGGTGATGTCGCCGATGATTTCCGCCGTAGGACGGATGATGCCAAGCACGCGCCTGTCGGGGTCCAACTGTGGCAAGTCGCGCTGCTGTATGGAGCGCAAAGCCTTGGCGGAAGCCGTATTACAGCCCAAAATCACGAGATGGCAACCCATGGAAAACAGTTTCAGCACCGCCTGACGGGTGAACTGATACACCACTTCGAACGAGCGCGAACCGTAAGGCGCGCGCGCATTATCGCCCAGATACATGTAATCGTATTGCGGCAGAAGCTGGCGAATGCCGTGAAGTATCGTCAGTCCGCCATATCCGGAATCGAATATTCCTATCGGGCCCGGTGCCGTTGGAAACTGTGACATCATCTATTTCCCTCTGTTTTTATTTGTTGAGGGCATCCTTCAGCATGGTGCTGATATCTTCGCCCATAGTAGAATCCACGTAAGGAGCGGCGTCATTGTCGGTGTTGATGATGAAAGCGTATCCCCTGTCCCTGCCTATCTTCTGCAGAGCTGCCTTCAACTTGGCCTTGAGGGGCGCATAAGCATCGGCGGTGGCCTGAGCCATCAGCCGCTTGGCTTCCTCCTTGAAGGCTACATTTTTCTCCATCAATTCCACCAACTCAGCCTGTCGCTTGTTGCGAATGGAAGGAGCAAAATCCCTTTGCCCGTCGAGGAAGTCCTCATATTTTTTGTTGAATTCATCTTCCGTGCGCTTGGTCTCGGCATCATATTTCACGCTGAGGTCGTCGATGTTTCGCTTGGCTATCGCATAGTCGGGCATCGACTGGAATACCTCCTGATAACTGAAATATCCGAATCGAAGCTGCTGGCCCTGTGCATCGGCGGCAAAGGGCAGTGCCAACATGAAAAGGAACAGAATAAACTTCTTCATCTCATTACACATTAAATATGACAAAAGGGGCGGACAAAAGAGCCCGCCCCATATCGAAAAGATTGATTATTTCATCTTGTTGAGCTCAGCCTTGACCTCAGCGGTAACGTCTTTGCTAAGAGTGTCGCTGATGTAAGGGATGCCAGATGATACGTCCATGATATAGACATAACCACCGGTCTTGCCCACTGCCTTGATGGCGTTCACCAGTTTGGTGGTGATAGGTGTCATTTTCTCCTGCTGAGCCTTCTGAAGAGCCTGCTGGTTGTCCTGATAGGTCTGCTGGATCTTGGTGTACATGTCTTGCAGACTCTGCTCGGTTTCCTTCTGCTTGGTCTCTGGCATTGTGCTCTTAGCTTTGTTGTACTCGTCGCTCTTGCGGGTCAACTCGTCCTGCATAGCCTTCAGGTCGTTCTCATACTGCTTAGCTGTGCCCTGGATTTCAGCGCTAGCCTTCACAAATTCAGGCATGTCTGACATCACCTGCTGTGCATTCAAGTGTCCGAATTTCTGTGCGAATATAGACAGAGGAGCGAACAACATCAACATTAAAATAAGCTTTTTCATTTTCTGTTTTATTATTTAATTAATTATTGTCGATAAAATCATCGCGTGCAAATATACAACTTTTACTTTGAATAACCTAACTTTTGCAAAACTTCATTGCTAATATCGATTTTCGGGGAGCCGAAAATGATACCAGTATCGCTGGAACGGTCTACGACAAGCGAATATCCACGCAGCTCGGAAATTTCTTTCACTGCATTGTAAATCTCATCCTGCAACGGAGTAATCAGACTCTCGCGCTTCTTGAAGAGTTCGCCCTCAGGTCCGAAATACTTCTTTTTCAGTTCGCTTGCTTCCTTTTCCTTTTGCATGATAGCGTCCTGCTTTGTCTTTTTCTGCTCGGCTGAGAGGAACACCACCTCGTTCTGGTAATTCTTATACATGGTGCTGGCTTCGGTGTTGAGAGCCTCGACCTCTGCCTGCCACTTCTTAGAGACCTGGTCGAGCTGGTCGTTGGCACGCTCGTATGCAGGTATATTCTTCATGATGTACTCCATGTCCACCAGCGCGAATTTCTGTGCGCTCGCCGTGAGTGCGGTCATCATCACCGCCAACATCAATAACATTTTCTTCATCATCAATCCTCCAAATTATAAATTATGAATTAACAATTATGAATTATGTAACTATCCATTATCAACTATCAACTGCTAGAACTCTTGTCCGAGGATGAAGTGGAACTGGCTGCCGCCTTTGGTGCCGAACACTTTGTCGAAACCGTAGGCCCAGTCAATACCCATCAAACCCACCATTGGCAGATAGATGCGGACACCGACACCGGCAGAACGCTTCATGTCGAACGGATTGAAATTCTTGGTATCGTGCCATGCGTTACCAGCCTCGAGGAAGGTCAGACCGTAGATGGTGGTGTTGCCCAGCATGAACGGATAACGGAGTTCGAGCGAGAAGCGGTCGTAAGCGTAACCCTCCTGATAATACGGGGTGAGCGAACCGTTTTCATATCCACGCAGACCGATGGTCTCCTCGGCATAACCGGTAGAGTATCCGCTCATACCGTCACCGCCGACATAGAATGTCTCAAACGGACTCTTCTTGTATTTGTTGTATGATCCCAGCAAACCGAGTTCCACACGGGTCATCAGCACAAAACACTTCTGACCGCCGGAAAGGGCTGTATAGGTCTTGGCCTTGAATTTCCATTTGTGATACTCCACCCAACGGTATTTCTCCTGTTGCTCTTCCGAGTAAGTGGCTGATTTGGAATCGGTTGCCAAATGTTCGTAATCCTTTCCGTCCCACTTAGACCATGGCGGAGTGAGGGCTACAGATGCCGTGAACTCAGAACCACGACGTGGGAAGAGTTGGTTATCGGTAGAAGTACGGTTGAGGGTGATGCTCAGGTTCAAGTTGTTGGCTGTACCATTGGTCATCAGGAAGTAACTCCAGTTTTTCAGCACATAACGCTGATAAGCCAATTCCAGTGACAACTGGAAATAGTCATCCGGCCAGCGCAGACGCTTACCCCATCCCAGAGAGACACCGATCAACTTGATGTACTTGTCGGGGTCGTAATAATTCTCATAGTTATTATAGTAACTGCTACCCGTACCATACAGATAGTTGTAGTAGTTGTTCATATAACCGCTGTTGTAATAGTTGCTCGACACATCGGTCTGCTTGGAATAGTAAGCTCCCACGCTGAACTGTATTGGTCGTTTGCCACCGAACCAGTTGGTAGAGTAGCTAGCATTATACGACTGGTAATAGGTACCGTTGGTCTGCGCGCCGATGGAGAGCACTTCGCCGTCGCCGATAGGCATGATACCACGGTGCTCCTTGTTCTTATTGAACAGGTTTGCCATGGAGAAGTTGTTCAGTTTCAAACCTACACGGCCGATGACACCCGTCTGTCCCCAACCGAGCGAGAACTCGATCTGGTCGTTGGATTTCTGTGTCAAATCCCAGTTGATGTCCACTGTACCGTCTTCATAGTTAGGCTTTACATCCGGGGTGACCTTCTCAGGGTCGAAATGTCCCATGGATGCAAGTTCACGTGCGGAACGTGTCAAGGCTTCCTTGGAGAACAAGTCGCCCGGCTTGGTGCGGAGCTCACGACGGATGACGTTCTCATAGAGTCGGTCGTTACCGTTGATGCGCACGTGGTTGAGACGTGCCTGCTGACCCTCGGTGATACGCATCTCAAGGTCTATCGAGTCGCCCACGATGTTCACCTCGGTAGGTTGCAGGTTATAGAAGATGTAACCGTTGTTCCAATACAGGTTGCCCACGGCATCGTCATCCTCAGAAAGACGTTTGTTCATCAGTTTCTGGTTATACACGTCGCCTTTCTTCATACCGAGCACATTGCTCAGGGCATCTGTGGAATAGATGGTGTTGCCCACCCATGTGATTTTGCGGATGAAATATTTCTTGCCCTCATCCACCTTGACATAGACATCCACGTGTTTGGCATCGTAGTTGGTCACGCTATCCGAAAGGATTGTAGCGTCACGGAAGCCATATTCGTTATATTTGTCGATGAGGTTTTTCTTATCTTTTGCCCAACGTTCCGGTGTATATTTCTTCGATTTGAGGAAAGTGGACAGCTTGTTTACCTCGTGAGTTTTCGAGAAAGCTCCCTTGGAGAAGAGTCCGCCTTTGATTTTTTTGTTGGTCAGTTGCTCATTACCGTCGATGGTGATTTTGTGAATCCTCATCTTATCTTTCTTGTCGATAGCAACATCCAAAATCACCTCGTTTTTATTAGCCACGTCATCACGCTGAGTGATTTCGATATCAGCGTTTTTGAAACCCTTGTCATCAAAGTATTTCTTTGCCAGGATTTTGGCACGGTCTATCATGTTCGGCGTAATCTGTGCGCCTTTGAGCAGACCCAGTTTAGCCTCCATATCATCGCGCTCCGATTTCTTCAGACCGATGTAGTTGATGGTCGATACACGTGGGCGAACTTTCAGACTGATATGCAGATATGCCTTGTTGTTGATCAGGGAATCCACAGATATCGAGACATTCGAGAAGAGTCCGTGACGCCAGTAACGCTTCACCGCGTCAGTGATTTCGTTACCTGGAAGAGATATCTGCTGGCCCACGGTGAGTCCGGAAATACCTGTGAGCACGTAATCCTCGTAACCGTCAACACCAGAGACATTGATACCGCCGATAGTCACTGTTCGTGGCGTACCGGCATAGGATATCTCCGGATGCTCTATCTTGTCCTGCGCTTTAATCTGCAAGCCGAAAGCTGCCGCCACGACAAGCAAAATCAATACCTTATTTATATTGTTCATCTTAAATATATATATTCTTTTTCTTGTTAGAGAATAGGATTTCTCAGAATTTCTGATTTATCGGATTTTCTGATTATCGGATTACTCTGATTACTCTGATTTATCAGATTACTCCGATTTCTCAGATTTCCCGATCTTCCGATTTCCCAATCCCTTCTTCTCAATGTTTCTCGCTCTCCACCTGTTTCTCGGTCTTACCGAATCTGCGTTGCCGGCTCTGATAACTTGCGATGGCTTTGTGCAAATCTTCCTCATCGAAAGCGGGCCAGTAAGTGTCGCAGAAATACAACTCCGAATAAGCGATCTGCCACAACAGATAATTGGAGATGCGGAGTTCGCCGCCCGTACGGATGAGCAAGTCGGGGTCCGGCATAAACGATGTCGTCAGATGCTGACTGATCATCTCCTCTGTAATGTCTTTAGGGTCAAGACCTTTCGTCTTCACCTCAGTAGCTATTTCACGTGCGGCACGGGTGATTTCCCAGCGCGACGAATAGCTCAACGCCACCACCATCGTCATTGTATCGTTGGCGGCAGTGTGCTCCATCGTCTCACGCAACTTTTCCTGCACGGCTTTCGGCAGACGTTCTATCTCGCCAATCACCTGGAAACGCACATTATTCTTCATGAAAATCTCGTCTTCGAGTGATGAGAGCACCAGCCCCATAAGAGCCGATATCTCGTCTTCGGGACGATTCCAGTTTTCTGTGGAGAATGTGTAGAGTGTGAGGAATTTCACACCCAGACGGGTACATTCGGATGTGATGCGCCTCACAGTGTCCACGCCGGCCTGATGACCATAGCTGCGCGGTTTCCCCTGTTCGGCTGCCCAGCGACCATTGCCGTCCATGATGATGGCAATATGCTGCGGTATGCGGTCCATGTCCAATTTGTCTGCCATTTAGTAATCTTTGTTACAAGTTCTGCATTTCGGTGAAAAACTGTAGGTGAGCGTCACCTCCAGTGCGCTGTAGCAGTCGGTATTCTTGAATGCTCCGCTGCTCTTCACGCTATATGGGTCTTTCACTCCGTCTAGTTCATCGCTCAATGAAAAGTGCATCGCCCACTCCACGCCCAAGTTCAGACGTTCGCCAAGTTTGTATTTCACGCCCACGCCCAACGGTACGTTTGCCGTATAAGTGGTCTTCCCGTTACCGGAGACGCAGGTTCCGCCCAGTCCTAATAATATATAAGGTGTAAAGCGCTTGGCTCCCCGATAGTCGTGACCAGTCCCATAGGGCCAGAAATTATATTCGTAGGTTGCACTCAAATCCACCAATGTGTTGTCAAATGTGTACGGCGCAGTCTGATATGCGGGATAATATGTATCCACATCAGCCGAAGAACCTTTCAGTTTTCCGTAGCTTCCCGCCACTCTCAGTGCCATATAGGGATTTATCACCCGGCGCAACATCACCGTTGCCACGGGCTGCATATCCTTCAGGATACTGCCGTTGAAATCTCCTTCGTAGCTCACCATTCCGATTCCGGCTCCCACTTCCATACGATATTCCACGTCGTCTTGCGCGCCTGCAGTGGCGGCAATGGCCGAAAGTATTATCAGAAGCATCGCCTTCCTCATCGCGCTACGCCTTTGGTTGCTTATTCCTTAAATACGGTTTCTTCTTTTCTCCAACCCAGTTGGTTGAGCCGTCCCTTCCACACTTGTCCGCTTGCGCCACAGATTACCCATAGATGGTTGTCACTGTCCACGGTCATGGCGAATGAAGTCTGGCTTGAGGCGAAACCTGTAGGTACCACGATAGCTGTATCGGGATGCCAGGTGATGCCGCCGTCGTGGGTGGTATAGAAGTTGGCGAAAGCCTTGAGTTTGCTGGCTCCGATGCCTGCGCCGCCCATGGCAATCATGCCGCCGTTATATTCGGAAACCTGAAGATTGGTCAGGCGTGGTGCCTTATAGTAGTTGTCCGAGGCGATATCGTAGTATGCCCACTGCTGATTTTCAGCACCAGTGACATTCTCCTCTACCTTGCCCCATACCACCGATGTGGAGTCTGCTGCATATTCGCTTGCGCTGCGGTTGCCCATCAAGAACAGACGGTTGGTATTCTCGTTGGTCGACAAGGGCAGACAACAGAAGTTCACATCCTGGGTAGGCAGCAACGAGGCATTGTCGTCGAGAGACTCCGATGTCCAGGTGGCGCCTTCGTCGGTAGAAGATACCAGCGCATTGTTGGCAGAGAAGGCATACAGTTTGGTTGTACTTGCACCCACGAGTTGTTTGATGTCGGTGGTTGCGCCCGTCATCCATGTAGCGGCATCAGCGGATTTCATGATCTTTCCACCACTCAGCGTATAGATGTATCCGCCTTTCACGCACACGTTCTTATAAGCATTGGCATCTAGCGTGGCACCAGTCTTGGCCCAGTTGTTGCCGTCGGTCATGGCGGTGGTATAAATCACGGTGTTGCTGCCGTTGTTGCCGAATACGAATATCTTGCTGTTTGTGCTCACTGCCTTCATCGCCTTGAGTTCAGCCAGTGCACTACTCGTGGAGAGAGCGTTCCAGCGGAACGAGTCGGCAAGTTCCTTATGCACGTTCACGTGTACGGTATAAGAACGGTAAGCGGTGCCGGCATAGTTATAAATGCGGAACTCCAGTGGCGTGGTAAAGTCGAGCGAGTCGGTACTGGAATAATACACCAGACTGTCTTTCGATTTATCCGCCGTCTTCACATTCACGACAATGGAACCGGAATTCTTGCTTGATGCGGTGCAGAGCACCTTCGAAGCGACGATGCCCTTGGGCAGTGAATCGGGATTATATATCACGCGGTTGGTCTGGTCAATATAGAATTTATAACTGCTACAGTCGAGAGTTGTTTTGTAGACGCTGTCAGCCCCGGCGGAACTTGTGGTATGCAGATATTCTTTCAGCGTGCCGATGGAGAAAGCGGTGAGGGCTGTATCTTCATAATAAGACACATCTTCATCGTCGCTTTTCAGGCAGGAAGCGAACAAAAATACTGCTGATAACAGCACTGCAAAAGGTAAGAATTTCCTTCTCATTACTATCTAAATATTATTTTTAGCTGCAAATTTAAGTAGAATTCTGCAAATAGCGGTCGTTTTTAATACTTTATTATGCAAATTATTGATTACAAGTGGCATTTTTAAGTTTGTTTAGTGTTTTTTCGTTCGCAATTATGACACAATGAGTACAGACCCGATATTTGCTCAACTTTTACTTTTCAATTGATGCGGCTAGACTTATTTAGATTCTAAAGCTTCTTTCAATTCGAATGAAATCTTCTTTCCACCCAGACGACAAACGGGCACAAAAAAAGAGGGCGATACGAATCACTCGCACCGACCCTCTTTAAAGAATAATGTTAACGGATGCTGGTATTTACCAAAGCAATAATACTAAGAATCGTCGCAAATGCAACTACAACCAGCATCACGGTTGTTTCAAAATCTAATAACATAATCTTTACCTTAAAAATCTATCAAACTACTAACCTAATGAAAACTTATTAAAATGTATGTGTTCTCCCGAACACGTTGCAAAGATAATAAATTGTGCACGTACACGCAAACATTTTAAACAAGATAAATCATTATTTGCACGATTTATTGATTTAGGTCAAAAAACGGTCCATAGCCCTCTGGTTTTTCTTATTTTTTTACCAATGGTCACCACCTTTTTCGTTCTTCTGAACACCAGAAAGAACCATGTGCCATTGGATTCAAATTTTCACGCATTATCATTTGTGCCATTGAAAAGTAATTCGTATATTTGCGCAAACAAATAATTCAACAGCAATATGCCAACAGTAGACGACAAGAAGATTATCTT
>Ga0116191_1000300_pt1 | contig 47504 bp, 41 predicted proteins | sample AD_UKC111_MetaG_FD_89897 | JGI IMG/M metagenome (GOLD analysis project Ga0116191, IMG submission 89897) | Active sludge microbial communities of municipal wastewater-treating anaerobic digesters from Hong Kong - AD_UKC111_MetaG | ecosystem: Engineered > Bioreactor > Anaerobic > Digestate... | reverse complement strand
TAATAGCTCCGCCTCGCTCCAGGCTTTTCCGATAAACGAAATATTTACGGGTAGCCCATCAATAAATCCCATAGGAACGCTAATGCTTGGATATCCAGCAATTGCTGCATACGACGAACTTCCACCTAAAAAGTGATCGCCATTAACCAAATCGGTTTCCCATGCCGGCGACCCCGTTGGTGCAACCAGCGCATCAAGCTTGTAATCTTTCATTACCCTGTCAATTCCTTTTTCACGCATGCCGGAAAGCATCACCTCTAAAGATTTTTTATACTCAGGGCTGTTAAGATCGCCTTTTGCTTGTGCCAATTCAAGGAGCTGTTGATCGAAATATCTTAGCTCAACGGAATCGTTGAGGTTAAACTTGATGAGGTCATCCATATTTTTTATTCGTGAGTTCTCACCTAGGCTTGCAAAGTAGCGGTTCAATCCATCCTTAAATTCGTAAAGAAGAACCTCGAACGAAGCGTTATCAACTTCTCGGCTTACCGGAAAATCTATGGCTATCACCTCTGCTCCGGCTTGCCTCATGGCATCAACGCTCTGTTTCATAAGAGTGTCAACCTTAAAGTGAAACCCTGATACGTTGGTTAGCAACCCTATTCGTTTACCCTTCAGCCCATCGCTTTTTAAAAATCTTGTGTAGTCGGAATAGAATACCGCATTCGGGTTTAGGGTTTTTGCATCGGTAGAATCGACACCCACCATAATTCCTAAACATACAGCCACATCCTCAACTGTACGGGCCATAGGGCCTGGTGTATCCTGGGTAAAAGAAATTGGAATAATTCCTGTGCGGCTAATCAGGCCTACCGTAGGCTTTAATCCCACAATACCGTTGTTGTTAGCGGGGCACACAATTGACCCATTTGTTTCGGTTCCTATAGCAAATGCACAAAGGTTGGCAGCTACGGCAACCCCTGAACCTGAACTTGACCCGCAGGGATTTCTCTCCGTATCGTAAGGGTTGCGGGTTTGCCCACCAATTCCGCTCCATCCGCTTGAAGAGAGGCTGGCCCTAAAGTTTGCCCATTCGCTGAGGTTTGCCTTGGCAATAATAACAGCCCCGGCTTCGCGAAGCTTTTTGGCTACATGGCTATCACGCCAAACGTAAGAATTCTTTAAGGCAATGGCACCTGCAGTTGTTGGCATCGAATCTTTCGATTCAATGTTGTCCTTTAGTATTACCGGTATGCCATGCAAGGGACCACGGCTTTTCCCTGCAGCTAGCTCACTGTCGAGCTCCTGGGCTATTCTCATGGCCTCAGGATTAATAGCAATTATTGAGTTAAGAACCGGACCGTTTTTATCCAGCTCCTCTATTCTTGTCAGGTAATCGTTTACCACTTGGGCCACCGTGAACGTTCCCTCCCGATATCCCTGCTGTAGCTGTTTTATGGTAATTTCCTCAAGGTATTCGGTTTCCCCTACTTTTGCCTGTTCCCGCTCATGGCAACCCGTAGCTACCGCCATAAGTATGGCCAGCCCCGCTAGACATACGGCAAATTTTTTCAACTTTTCCATTTGTGCGAAATTAGCAGTATTAGTACTCACGATTTCAAGTTACTTTTCAAAAACAGTGCTGTGTTGAGTGCTGCTGCAGTAACCTTTTTCGTATGGTATAACTATGTCTTATGTGCATGAATTTTGACCAAGTTAGCACAACTAGGTTTAAAATCAAATAAATATTCAGGGTGAGGGGATAATAGAAAAAGGCGGTTAAGTAAACCGCCTTTTCGAATTATTACAGGTTAATCGCTTTACTTTAAAGAAAATTCCGCGTAGCCAACCATATAGCCATCCATATATAGGGTGACTTTATAAACACCGGGTAAAAGTTCTCCGTTGTTATCAAAAAATATGCACACATCAAGATCGCTGTTCTGGTAATCGACCTCCCTGCTTGCAGAGAATACAATTTTTTCGCCCTCAAAATCGAACAAATCGGCTTCCGACTTGGTCAGCACAAAGTCATCGGGTCCAACAATCCGCATGTACACATTGCGGGTTCCCGGTTTGGCAATGGAATTTTCACTCAGGGTAAAGCATGCACGAATTTTATTCACCCTGCGTGCCCGGGTTACCTCGTTACCTTTCTGGTTTACACCCATGGCTACAATATCTCGTGCTTTAACTATCGAACCCTTTGCAACCTGGGTATTGAGCTCCTCTGTTTTTTGCTCCAGCTCCTTTACTGTTTGTTTGGCGGTGGCCGCTTCCTCTTTCACCTTAACATTCTCGGCAATTAGCTCCTTGTTCATAGCATTCAAGGAATCTATATCATGCAGCATATCCTTCATAATTGAACGTAGGGTGCCCAGCTCCTTTTGGTACTCCTTAATTTTGGCATAGCTGATTTGCTTCACACTCTGAAGTTCAGCATACAACTTTTTGGCATGCTCCTGCTCCTTCAGAAGTTTTTGATTCAACGTGTCATTGGTAGTCTCTAGCTCGCTGTAGTCATTCATCAACCTCAGTAAATTGTTGGAAATCGAGTCCTTTTGAGCCTGAAGCATTTCCTGCGTATCTTTTGACTGCTGCTTTTGCTGGAAGTACACTATGGTTAACCCGGCAATTATCAACAGTAGAATAACCATAACCACTCTAAGTGATTTTATGGTTTTGGCTGATTTTTCATTAGTCTCCATTTGCTTATTGTTATTAGTTTAAAACTGTTTGGTTTAGCTCTAATTATTATTACTTGTGGTAAGATTTTGGAAAACTTCCTCAAGCTGAAGGTCTCTTTTTTGAAGGGTAAGAAGCGTAAATCCTGCATTTTTGGCAAAATGAAATATTTCACCACGTATGTCTTCAAGTCTGCCTGAGGTAACCCACCAGCGGTTAAAATCAATGAGGGTGGCCGTTTCCACCCCTTCAATAGCCATAATAGCTTCACGACTAACATTTTCGGCAAACTCTACAACTATGTTTTGCCTTAGCCCCGACGACAACGCCTTAACTTCTGCGTTGGTTCCATCGGCAACAACCAAGCCCTTGTTGATTATGATAATTCTGCTGCAGATTGCCTCAACCTCCTGCATGATATGGGTGGAGAAAATAACCGTTTTATTTCTGCCTATCTCCTCAATTACATTTCGAATTTCAACGATCTGATTAGGATCCAAACCGCTGGTTGGCTCATCAAGCACTAGCACTGAAGGGTTATGAATCAATGCCTGTGCTAAGCCAACTCTTTGCCTGTATCCCTTAGAGAGATAGCCAATTTTTTTCCCTTGTTCATCGCCAATTCCGGTTATACCGATAAGCTCCATCACTCGGCGGTGCTTTTCATTACCCAACTTGTAGATAGTGCCTACCCACGATAGGTATTCCTTAACGTACATATCGGGGTAAAGAGGGTTATTCTCGGGCAAATACCCTATCCCCCTTCTAAAATCGTATCGGGTATCCTGCGTGTTATGACCATTTATATCAACGTTTCCACCGTCCTGAGTAAGGTAGCCCGTGATAATTCGCATCAATGTTGACTTGCCTGCTCCATTTGGGCCTAATAGTCCAACCACCTGACCTGTGGAAACATTGAATGAAACATCATTAAGCGCTTTCTGCTCTCCGAATTGTTTGGTTATATGGCTTATTCCGATTGACATCGTTATGCAAAACCCCAAATTGCTAGTTCCTTGTTCGAATAAACGGAATTTGGAAAAGGTTTATTTTATTCCAAACTCACTTTTAAGCCTATCAACATAGTCAAGCTTTTCCCATGTAAAAAATTCTACCTCTCGCTTAACAATTTTTTCTCCGTTACAGTTGCTATTCTCAATAAAATCAACATCTCGTTTGTAATGGTCGCGACCAAAATGCCCGTAGGCGGCAGTTTCCTCAAATATGGGATTTTTAAGTCCCAGCCGTTTAACTATTGCCGCTGGTCGCAGATCGAAAATAGTCAGTATTTTTTGGGCTATTTCACCGTCACTTAGGCTTACTTTTGCTGTGCCATAGGTATTAACATACAGATTGATAGGCCTGGCTACACCGATGGCGTACGCTACCTGAATTAGCACCTCGTCGGCAATACCAGCAGCCACCATATTCTTCGCAATGTGACGTGCGGCGTAAGCTCCCGACCTGTCAACTTTTGAAGAATCTTTTCCTGAAAAAGCTCCACCGCCATGCGCTCCTTTTCCACCGTAAGTATCAACAATAATTTTCCTGCCGGTCAGCCCGGTATCACCATGAGGCCCTCCAATAACAAACTTGCCTGTTGGGTTAACATGCAGAATATAATCGTCCTTAAATAGCTTTTGAACCCGCTCGGGAAAACGTTTCTTTGCTCTTGGTATCAGGATATTCTTTACGTCATCGTAAATTTTTCGGAGCATGCGGGTATCATCGGAATCAAATTCATCATGCTGGGTTGAAACCACAATGGTGTGAATGCGGACGGGTTGGTTGTTGTCGTCATACTCAAGGGTAACCTGCGACTTAGCATCAGGCCGAAGGTATGTCATTTGCCGTCCCTCACGGCGTATGCCGGCCAACTCCATAAGTAGTACGTGCGAAAGCACCAACGCCAAGGGCATGTAGTCATCAGTTTCACGACAAGCGTAACCAAACATCAATCCCTGGTCGCCGGCGCCCTGTTCTTCCTCCGACTGGCGAACTACCCCCCTGGTAATATCTGGCGATTGCTCGTGAATTGTTGAAATAACCCCACACGATTCGGAATCGAAACGATACTGGTCGTTCGTGTAGCCAATCCTTTTTATCACCCTTCGGGCAACCTCCTGAACATCAACATAGGCCTTAGTTTTAACCTCTCCGCTAAGCACAACCAAGCCTGTTGTTACAAGGGTTTCACATGCCACCTTGGCCTCCGAATCCCTCCGCAAAAACTCATCAAGAAGAGCGTCGGATATCTGATCGGCTATCTTATCGGGATGACCCTCCGATACGCTCTCGGACGTAAATAAATACCCCATTTTAATAAAATTTAGTAGGTTACTTAAATAAATAACAAGGGAAGGTTTGAACAGTTGCGGCTAACAGCACGTTTTAGCATTTATTATTGTGGTTGCAATCAGTCAAATCTCTCCACATTCTACCGGCAAAGATACCACTTTTAATTTTACCAAGTATTTTTTACGTTCTGCCCTATTCAATCTGCCTGTTAAAGTTGAATAAAAAGGTAGGACGATTGTCTTGGCTGTATAACAAATTAAAATTTCTTTTTTTAGCTAAATTATCCTTCTGGTTATGCGGCTAATTGGAAGGTATAGCCATGCAGCGATTAGCGTACCCATGACATCGGCTATCAAATCAAACCAGTCTGCCCCTCGGTAGGTGAATACTTTAAGCTGAAGCAGTTCAACCAATCCTCCATACACGATGGATACAGCTATACCTACCAGCCTGGTCTTTTGCGACACATTACCCAATACCCTTAGGGTGTTATTTTCCGATATCACCAGAAGGGTTAACACGGCAAAAAGCCCAAAATGAACCAGCTTGTCTATACCCGAAACGGTTACCTTTGGAAATCCGGAGGGTGGCATTGTGCATAGTATAAAAATAACCAACCCCCACAGAATCGAATTCCTATTCTTGCTTAAAAATTTTATTGTCTTCGCCGTCATTGCCAGTATAATTTGGTAGTCATTCTTGTTGCAAGTGTAAAGCTAGCAATAATTTGTAAACAAGATTAACCCTACCAGCAGCTGTACCTTTTACACCAAGTTGCTGACAGTTAGAACGCCACATTGCCTTTTTCTCCGTTCATTTGAACTTAAAAATTCGATTGCACCCGGTATATTAAATTATGTTAAAATACGAATTGGTAACCCTGTATGAATGCAAAGCCCCTTATAAAATATGGCCTCGAAAGGTGTATGTTAAAAAAATGGCGGCTGGACTAGTTTGAAAATACCGGACAAGTAGCTATTTTTATACCATAAAATCACTAAAACTCAAGGCCATGTTTGACAAACAGATTTATGTTGACCGCAGGCTTAGGCTGCGAAAAAAGGTAAAATCTGGCATAGTTCTCATTTTGGGAAACACCGAAAGCCCAATCAACTACCCGGGTAATACATATAATTTTCGGCAGGATAGTAATTTCCTTTACTTTTTTGGACTTGACACCCCGGGACTAGCCGGGGTAATTGACATTGAAGAGGGCACCGACTGCCTTTACGGCGATGATTTTGACATTGACGACATTATTTGGATGGGGCCTCAACCAAAGTTGAGGGATTTGGGAGAGCGGGTAGGTGTTCTTTCTACTCATCCATTTAGGGAACTTTCGGCTACATTGAACAGGGCTATAAGACATGGACGAAAAATTCATTTCCTACCACCCTACAGGGCTGAGAATACCCTGTTGCTTGAAAGACTTTTAGGAATTAACCAAACCATTATCAAAACCTACTCTTCGGTTGAACTCATAAAGGCTATTGTTAACCTTCGCTCAGTAAAAGAACCATGCGAGATAGAAGAAATTGAAAAGGCATGCTCGGTGGGGTACAAAATGCACGTTACTGCCATGAAGATGGCCAAGCCTGGCGCCTCGGAGCGCGAAATTGCTGGTGAACTGGAAGGAATAGCTTATTCTTTCGGCTATATGACCTCGTTTACTACGATTCTTTCCCAGCATGGCGAAACACTCCATAACCACGATCATTCACTTACCCTTGAAGAGGGCCGTCTGCTGTTGGTGGATGCAGGAGCCGAGGCAACTAGCCATTACGCTTCCGATTTCACCAGAACTTTTCCGGTTGGTGGACACTTTTCTCAAAAGCAAAAGGATATTTATTCTATAGTGCTGGCTGCCAACAACAAAACTGCAGAGTTGGCCAAGCCTGGTATTCCCTACTTCAACGTGCATAAGGCTGCAGCAAGGGTTATCGTCGAGGGGCTTTCTGCGCTTGGAATTATGAAGGGGAATCCCGACGATGCTGTTGAGAATGGCGCTCACGCACTTTTCATGCCCCATGGACTAGGCCACATGATGGGACTTGATGTTCACGACATGGAAGACCTCGGCGAAGACTATGTTGGCTACGATGATGAAATTTCTCGCTCCGAGCAATTTGGCACCTCTTCTCTTCGCATGGCCCGCAAACTTCAAAAAGGTTTTGTTTTGACCAACGAACCCGGTATATACTTTATTCCCGCACTTATCGAAAAATGGAAATCCGAAAAAATTAACCAGGCATTTATCAACTACGATGCTCTTTCCAGCTATCTCAACTTTGGAGGCATTCGTCTGGAAGACGATTTACTAATTACCGATAACGGTTGCCGTATTCTTGGCCACCGTATTCCTATTACTCCCGATGAAGTAGAAAAGACAATGAACATGTAGCCATCATGCTGATCTGCAAACTCTTTTAGGGGCGCTGGGAAACCTTGCGCCTTTTTTTGCACGAATATTTAAGCCACTTCCCGGCAACCCTTTTTTATGTAAAAACGGCTGTATTAAGGCGTTTTCGACAAAAATACCGGTTAAAATCTTCCAAATTATTGTTAGATTCCGGATTATTGACTGTTGAAAACTTGTTATACTTTTCCGTTCTACCGCATTCGATTTTTACTATTTAATATTATAACCATACGTGTCAAGAGAAATATTTAATTTTTTACTTGAAATTGTTAACCGAATAGCTAACTGGTCAGGTAGGTTTCAACTGAAAAAAAATTCCAATATTAACCAAACTTAACCGATGTTGATAACTTTATTTTAACGCTGACAATCAAAACAAAACGTATTATTTTTGTGTTAATAATTTGTTATGTGGCTTTTAATACCGAATTTTGCAACATCATTGTGCAATTTTTTCCAACAGTATTAACAACAAATCATCATTATTTTAAATTTTAAATTTTTTAAATAAATATTAATGAATTATACTTCTGTTGATAAGTTAGGTTATATTGATGAGGAAGTTGATGGCAATCTGGATTTGTCAGCAGCAATACGTAAAATTAAAGAGGAGAAGAATGCCATTATTCTTGCCCATTATTATCAACGACCAGAGGTTCAGGATGTTGCCGATTTTGTAGGTGATAGTTTAGCTTTATCATTAAAAGCTGCCAGCCTTAAAAACACTTTGATTCTTTTTGCAGGAGTTAAATTTATGGCAGAGACTGTTAAAATATTAAAACCTCAATCAAAAGTTTTAATTCCCGATTTGAATGCTGGCTGTAGTCTATCTGATTCTTGTAATTTCAAAGATTTTAAAGCATTTATTGATTTACATCCAAATCATACTATTGTTACCTATGTAAACTCTTCAGCCGAAGTTAAGGCTCTTTCAGATATTTGTTGCACTTCATCAAATGCCCTAAACGTTGTAAAGTCTATTAATGAAGAACAACCAATTATTTTTGCCCCTGATAGAAATTTAGGAAGCTACGTTAAATTAACTTTGAATATAACTAACATAACAATTTGGGATGGTTACTGTCATGTTCACGATCAGTTTATTTTAGATAGTATTTTAGATTTAAAAGTAAAGTATCCAAAAGCTAAAATTATTACTCATCCTGAATGCCAAAACCAAATTTTGCTAATTTCCGATTTTATTGGATCAACACAAAATTTACTTGATTACACGATAAATTCAAAATTTTCCGATTTTATTGTTGTTACTGAGCCTGGAATTATACATCAAATGAATAAGATGTCACCTCATAAGAAATTTTATTCTCCTTATCATAAAATTTCAGGATGTAATTGCAATGAATGTAATTTTATGAAACTAAATACATTAAAAAAAATATATTTAACTCTTAAATATGAATATCCTTATATTAATTTGGATTCCGAATTAATATATAAAGCAATTAAACCAATAAATCGTATGTTGGAAATAAAGTAGCTATATGGACAATCAGCTTACTGATAGAGAATTTGAAAGCAATATAAGACCCTTAGATTTTGAACAGTTTAATGGTCAGGAAGACATTATTAAAAATTTAAGGGTATTTGTTCAAGCTGCAAAAATAAGAAATGAATCATTAGATCATGTTTTACTGCATGGACCTCCAGGGCTTGGTAAAACCACTCTTGCCTATATAATTGCCAATGAACTTGGAGTATCAATTAAAACTACATCTGGACCTGTGTTAGAAAAACCAGGTGATTTAGCCGGAATACTTACTAATTTGGATAAATTCGATATTCTTTTTATTGATGAAATTCATCGTTTAAGTCCAATTGTTGAAGAGTACCTTTACTCTGCAATGGAAGATTTCAGGATTGATATTTTAATTGATAAGGGTCCTAGCGCTCGAAGTATCCAGATTGATTTGAATCCATTTACACTTGTTGGTGCAACTACACGAAGCGGGTTACTAACAAGTCCACTTCGTGCTCGTTTTGGGATAAATTTTCATTTAGAGTACTATGATACAAACACCATAAAATCTATTATCAAAAGATCTTCCTATATATTGAATATTGACATTGATGATGATGCATCAAAGGAAATTGCACTAAGAAGCAGAGGAACACCCAGAATTGCAAACAGTTTACTTCGACGAGTTCGCGATTTTGCACAGGTGGTTGGTGATGGTCGAATTAATATTGATATAGCAAAAAGTTCTCTTGATGCCTTAAAAATTGATTCTTTAGGATTAGATGAAATGGACAATAAAATTTTGACTACTATAATAAATAAATTTAGCGGAGGCCCTGTAGGTATCAATACTATTGCTACTGCTATTAGCGAAGATCCTGGAACTATTGAAGAAGTTTATGAACCATTTCTAATTAAGGAAGGTTTACTAAAACGAACACCAAGAGGAAGACAGGTCACTGATTTAGCCTATTCACATTTAAGAATTGATAAAAATTTCCGACAGGGAACACTATTTTAAAAATGAATTCGAGATAAATTCTAGTTTAGAATTATTAATAATTCCTATTTTTTTACCCTTTAAGATAATTAATCCATCTGTTTTAAACTCGCTAAGTATTCTTATAACCGATTCTGTTGCCGTTCCTATAATACTTGAAATATCCTCTCTGGTAAGATTAACGTTTATAAAACCTTCATCATCTTTTCCAAATGTTTGATCGAGCATTAGTAGGGTTTCTGCTAATCGTTCTCGTACTGTTTTTTGTGCTATATCCTTTATTAAATCATTCGCAGCATTCAATTCTCTACATGTTAGTTGGATTAAAGATAAAGCAAAATCGGAATTACGCTTTATAAATTCAAATATTAGATTTGAAGGAATATAGCATACTTCGCTATCTTCTAGAGACTCTACTGTTGTGCATGCTGGTTCGTTACTTAGTACAGATCTATAACCGGTTATATCTCCTTTTTGTGCAAATGCCACAATTTGTGGTTTAGAATCTATACCGGTCTTATAAATTTTAAATACTCCTTTTTTAACACAGTAAAAACCTGTTATCCTGCTGCCTTCATTATATATTATTTCACCCTTTTTATATTCATAGCAGTCTAACTTTGATTCCAGTATTTCTAGTTCGTCATTTGTTAATGAACTAAAAATTGTTTTAGATGACAAGCTGCAAATCTTACAAATATTAGTGCTTTTCATGATATACTATTTTTTACCCTATTAAATCAGTAAAAATTTGTAAATTGATTTAAAAAACGTATATCATTTTCAAAATAATTTCTTAAGTCATTAACGCTAAATTTAAGCATGGCAATTCTTTCAATACCCATGCCAAAAGCAAAACCCGAATATTTTTTACTATCAATTTTATTCAATTCAAGAACATTTGGATCAACCATGCCACAACCTAGAATTTCCAGCCATCCGGTATGTTTACAAACCGAACACCCTTTTCCGCCGCATAAATTGCAACTAATATCCAGTTCTGCCGATGGTTCTGTAAATGGAAAGTACGAAGGTCTAAGGCGAATTTTAGTCTTGCTGCCAAACATCTCCTTAACAAAAAACGCTAAGGTTTGTTTCAAATCTGAAAACGATACCGTTTTATCTATGTAAAGACCTTCTACTTGATGAAATATACAGTGTGCTCTTGACGATATTGACTCGTTCCTAAATACCCTTCCAGGACAGATTACCCTTATTGGTAAATCCTCATTTTCCATCGATCTTACCTGTACTGAGGATGTATGAGTTCGCAGTAGAACATCAGGATTTTTTTGAATAAAAAATGTATCCTGCATATCGCGTGCAGGATGTTCTGGTGGAAAATTTAATGCTGAGAATACATGCCAATCATCCTCAATTTCTTGCCCTTCATATATCGAAAAGCCTAATTTTTTAAAAATGGAGAAAATTTCATTTTTAACAATTGTTATAGGGTGAAGAGATCCATAAGTTAAATTAGGTTCTTGAAGGGCTAAATCTATTCTATGGTCCTCTTTTATTTTTGGTTTATATGCTGTTGTTAAGTTGTCAATCTTCTCGTTTACTCTATTTTTAAGATTGTTTAACAACTTACCGTAATATTTTTTCTCTTCTGAATTTAGATTTCTAAAATCTTCAAATAATTTTGTTAATTCTCCCTTTTTTCCAACAAGGCTAATTCTAAAACTCTCTAAATCCTCGAAAGTTTTGGGAGTAAAATTCTCAATATATTCTAAAATTTTATTAATTTTATCCTGCATAATGGTTAATTTTTAGTTCTAACGTATTTTTTTCACCTGTTTAATGGTTATATCTACTAAAGGCCTATCATTTTGATCGGTTGTAACTTCCGAAATTCTTTTAACTACATCCATACCTTTAACCACCTCACCAAAAACCGTATAGCCACCATCTAAATGTGGAATTCCGCCTATTGTGGTATATATTTCTCTTTGCTTACTTGTAAACTTAAATGGATGATTTACATTTATAGAGTCAATCATGTTTTCGATACGAATCGAAATTTCTTTAATTTTATTATCTGTTAATGGTGTATTTTCTTCACTAATTTTTCTATACAAATCTTGCTTAATTCTGTTTAATTTTTCATAGTTTATTTTATCCTCCAGTTTGTCGAGTTCTTCGTTGGTGTAAACTTTTCCTACAACTATATAAAATTGAGAACCGGATGATAATTTTTGAGGATTAATATTGTCTGATTCTCTTGCCATGCCTATTGCACCAAATTTATGTATTATGGTATCACTAAATTCTGGATCTATTAGATATCCTGAATCTTTATCACCATAAACTTTTCCTTGTTCAGACTTTTTTGTTTCCGGATCACCGGCCTGTATAACAAAATTCTTAATCACCCTGTGAAAAATTATCCCATCATAAAACTGATTATCAGCAAGATTAATAAAATTATCAGTATGCTTGGGTGTTTCGTTGTAAAGCATAACTTCTATTTCGCCAAGGTTTGTGGTTATTTTTACAAGGTGCCTGTTACTTTCAATTTTGTTACAACCTGTTAAAATAGTGATACATACAATTAAGTATTTAATGAGTTTATTTCTATTCATTGCCATTTATTTTAGGTAAACAATTGTATGGAAAAATAGTCTATTGCCAATATTTGAAGAAAAATTTACTTATCTCGTATCTCCCAATCTGTAATTCGTGGCAAAATTATATGAAATATTTTAATTTTGTGCATTCAACTTGATCTATGTCTTCTGTTCGTCAGCTATACTCACAATCAGTTATTTATGGACTAAGCACTGTAGTGCCAAGACTTCTTAACTACCTCTTGGTCCCACTTCACACTACTGTTCTTACTAATCCTGAGCAGTATGGCGTAATTACCGAAATGTATGCTTATATTTCCTTTATACTTATATTTTTAACATTTGGTCTTGAAACAGGATTTTTTAGATTTTCTTCAAAATTTAAAAATGATGAATCCATTTATTCTTCAATTTTTTATTTTTTAATTTTTACTTCTTCAATTTTTTTCTTTTTATTTTCTTTTTTTTCGAATAATATTTCCAATTTTTTAGGAATTTTTTATAAACCTATTTATATTAAAACTCTTGCAGGTGTTGTTTGCATTGATGCCATTTTGGCTTTACCTTTTGCTAAGTTACGAAATGAAAACAGACCTTTTCTATTTTCAGGTTTAAAAATAGTCGGAGTTTTAATTAACGTTTTATGTAATATTATTTTTTACATTATTATTCCAAGAAATGTCTTGATTGCTTATTTCCCTCACGTTGACCTTTTATATTTCGTTTTTTTATCTAATTTAATACAAAATATTGTTGTTCTTATTTTATTACTTATATTCACAAAGATTCCTAGATTTAATTTTAATTTTAATTTACTAAAATCTATATTAGTATATTCTTTACCTCTTCTTATTGCCGGTTTATCTGGCACTACCAACGAAGCTTTTGATAGGATATTTATTAAGTATTTATATCCTGTTAAGACCGAGGCTTTATATCAGCTTGGTATTTATGGTGCAAATGTAAAATTAGCTGTTTTTTTGGTGCTTTTTATTCAAATGTATCGCTTTGCAGCAGAACCTTTTTTCTTTAAATTACAGAACGAAGCGAATAGCAAGGAAGTTTTTGCAAAATCTTTTAAGTATTTTATTATTTTTTGCCTTTTAATCTGCATCGGAATAACTTTTAACTTACCATTATTTAAATATTTTGTAGGAACAAATTACCGACATAATCTCTATGTGGTTCCTATTCTTCTTATTGCAAATTCACTTTATGGAATTTATTTTAATTTCTCTTTCTGGTTTAAACTTTCCGATAAAACTATTAATGGTATTAAGTATGTTGCTATAGGTGCAATTATAACCATTGTTGCGAACATTATATTAATACCAATTATTGGTATATTTGGTGCTGCGTTATCAAGAGTTATAAGCTATTCTATTATGACAATATTTTGTTATATTGATGGAAAGCATTCTGGATTTTTATCTATTGAATCTAAATATTTATGGGAATACTTATTTTATTTATTTTTTATAATAGTAATTTCAACAATTTTGCTTTTACTTTTCAATTCTTTTGTTTCTCTTATATTTGCTAATTTAACTTTGGTATTATTTGTTTTATTTTTTATAAGAAAAGAAAATATTCATTTATTAAAAGCAGGATTATGATTACTATAAAGGTTATTAATAAGTCAAATTATTCAGTTCCCGATTATGCAACACCCTTTTCAAGTGGTATTGATTTATTTGCTAATATTGCGGAAAATGTTACTATTAAACCATTTCAACGAATTTTGATACCCACTGGTTTATTTATTGAAATTCCTGATGGTTATGAGGCTCAAATTCGACCACGAAGTGGTCTAGCACTTAAGCACGGCTTAACTGTTTTAAATACCCCAGGTACAATCGATTCTGATTATCGTGGCGAAATACAGGTAATAATTATAAATTTTGGAAATTTAGATTTCGTAGTAGAGCCTGGACTTAAAATAGCTCAAATGGTTTTTTCTAAATACGAAAAAGTTGAATTTATTGAAGTTGATAAATTAAATGATTCTCCAAGGGGTAACGGAGGTTTTGGTCATACTGGTTTATAAATTTTGATATTTAAGTATGAAAAAATATTTAAAATACTATTTACTATTTATTATTTTTAATATTTATTTATTTGCCAATTGTCAATCACTTGAAAATTTAAATGAAACTAAGAAAAAAATAGAAAGTCAAATCCAAAAGTTAAACACTTTAATAACTGAAAATACCAATATTAAAACCGAAACCCTTAATAACCTTAATTTAGTTAATCAACGGATAAATCTTAAAAAATCATTAATTAAGCAAATTGAATCTGAAATTTTATATTTAAATAATAGTATTATCAATAAGCAAAACAGCCTTGATAGTTTATCTGTTGTTTTGAACTATCGAAAAGATGAGCTGGTAAATGTTCTTCAATTTTACCAAAAAACGCTGAATAACTATAATGTTTTAATTTTTATACTTTCATCCAATTCCTTTAATCAATCCTATTTACGTATTAAATTTTACAATTCTATAATTAGGTATTATTCTCAAACATTAAAGTCTTTAGAAAATGATATTAATAGTATAAACATAATTAAAACATCTTTAGAAAACCAAAAAAAGGAGCTTTACCTTAAGCAGCTGCAAAAAGTGAACGAGATAAAGTTACTTGAAAAGGACATTGATTTGTATAGAGTTAAATTAGAAAAATTAAAAGCTAATGAGAGCAATTTAAGAAAGCAAGTTGAAACAGAAAAAAAACGAAATAGTGAGATTGTTTCCAAAATTCGCGAACTTATTGAAGAAGAAGCAAGGAAAAAAATCAATTCAAAAGTTTTATCTAACGATAAAATTAAATTAAGTAACGATTTTGTAAATAATTTTGGAAAATTACCGCACCCTGTAAGGGATGCTTTTGTTCTATCTGAGTTTGGAGAAACAAACCACCCGGTATTAAAAGGAGTTAAAATTAAAAATAATGGCGTGGACTTTGCCTGTAAAAATGGATCTGAAGTATATTCAATTTTTGGAGGTGAAGTAAAAAAAATATTTAATTTACCTATGAATGGAATTGCGGTAATCATTCGTCATGGCAATTATTTATCCGTTTATTCAAACCTTTCAAGTGTTTTTGTTAAGGTTGGCGATAAAGTTAATTTGAACCAACCTATTGGAAAGATTGAAACTAAAGGGTCCACGAATTCGATTCTTCACTTCGAAATTTGGAACGAGAAAAGTCCAGAAAACCCTCTTTTATGGATTAACTAACTTTTAATATTTTTGTAACCTTTTAACTGATGTTTAGTATAATGGAATAAAATATTTAATATGCAAACTATTATTGAGTTAAATAGTTGTTTAGAGAGTATTTCTAAAGTAGAAAAATTTATAGATGAGATTTCATCTAAAGTTAATATTTCATCTGAAATTTATGGAAAGATTCTTATTGCAACCATTGAAGCAGTTAACAATGCAATAGTGCATGGAAATAAACTTAATGCAGCTAAAATTGTTAGAGTTAAGGTAGAAATAATTGAGAATTTGTTTAGAGTTATAGTTGAGGATCAAGGTTCGGGTTTCGATTATACCAACATACCCGATCCAACTACTCCTCAGAACATTGAAAATATTTCTGGAAGAGGAGTTTTTTTAATGCGCAAATTGAGTGATGAAATTCAATTTTCAAATAATGGTAGTCTGGTTGAGTTAATTTTTTATTTGTAATGGCCATTTCTTTTCAATCTAATTTAAAATTTGACCTTGACCAAAAAAGAATATTAAAATCTTGGATTAAAAATATAATTGAGCAATATTCTTTAAAAATCGGTAATATAAATTATTTGTTTACAAACGATGACTTTATTAAGGAGTTAAACATTAAATATTTAAATCATAACTATTTTACTGATATATTGACATTCGACTATTCTTCGGGTAATGTTATTAGTGGTGATATAGTTATTTCAATCGAAACCGTTAAATCCAATAGTATAATATTTTCAACTACTTTCAAAGACGAGTTGCATAGAGTTATGATTCATGGTGTGTTGCACATGATTGGATTTAATGATGAAACATTAGAAGAAAAACTTTTAATGAGAGAACGTGAAGAGGAGGCGTTAAAAATTTTGAATTTACATGAATAATTTTTTTGATGTTATTGTTGTTGGAGGAGGTCATGCTGGATGTGAGGCTGCTGCAGTAGCTGCCAATCTTGGTTCTTCTGTATTACTTATTTCATTCGATTTGACTAAGCTGGCTCAAATGAGCTGTAATCCATCAATTGGTGGTATTGGAAAAGGTCAAATTGTTAAAGAAATTGATGTTTTGGGTGGTTTTACTGCAAAGGTAACCGATCTTACAACAATTCAATTCAGAATGCTTAATAAATCGAAAGGACCTGCCATGTGGAGCCCCAGAGCACAATGTGATAGGATGCTTTATTCCTTAGAATGGAGAAAATATATTGAATCGATTCCAAATCTTTATCTTTGGCAAGATGAAGTTGTTGACTTAAAGATTGATGAACATCGGCAAAAGGTTAGCGAAGTTATCACTAAAAGTGGAGTAAATTTTAAGTGCAAAGCCATCGTTTTAACAAATGGTACTTTTCTGAATGGAAAAATTCATATTGGAAACAAAAATTTTTCTGGAGGTAGAATAGGCGAAAATGCCTCTCTACTACTCTCTGATAAGCTTACCAAGCTGGGTATCCGAATAGGAAGAATGAAAACAGGAACACCTGTAAGGATTGATGGACGTAGTGTTGATTTTTCTAAACTTATAGAACAAAAGCCTGAGAGTTCGGGAAAATTTTCTCTTAACCCTAAATATATTTCCACACTGCCACAAAAATCTTGCTTTATTGCACACACCAACAAAACGGTACACGATATAATTAGGGAAGGGTTTGATCAATCCCCGCTTTTCTCTGGTATAATCAAAGGTATTGGACCAAGGTATTGCCCCAGTATTGAGGACAAGGTTAGAACTTTCCATACCAAGGACTCCCATCAGCTTTTTTTGGAACCCGAAGGTGTAAATACCTATGAAATGTATCTTAATGGATTTTCTTCTTCATTACCTGTTGATATTCAAATTAGGGCTTTACATGAAATTGAAGGTTTTAAAAATGCCATGATTCTTCGTCCTGGTTATGCTATAGAGTACGATTACTTCGACCCACTTCAGCTTACTCACACCTTATCTCATAAAAACTTCCCTAACCTTTTTTTAGCCGGTCAAATAAATGGAACTACCGGTTATGAAGAAGCTGCTGGGCAAGGTTTGGTTGCTGGTGTTAATGCAAATTATTTTTCCACAGAAAGTGAAAAAAAACTTATTCTTGGAAGAGATCAAGCCTACATTGGTGTATTAATAGATGATTTAGTAACTAGAGGTGTTGATGAACCTTATAGAATGTTTACTAGCCGTGCTGAATACCGAATATTGATTAGACAGGATAATGTTGATGAAAGACTTTTGCCCATAGCAATCAACCTTGGTTTAACATCAAACGAAGATATTGAAAGGTTTAATTTAAAGTCAAAGCAATTAGAAATTCTATCCGGTAAAATTCAAAACATTACCGTAACACCCGAAGAAGTCAATACCTACCTTGAAACTGTAGGCTCTTCAATAATTGAGCAAAAGAAGAAGTTAACTGAAATATTATCTCGTCCCAATGTCGATTTATTTAACATGCTTAGCTACTCTTCAAATTTAAGAAATATACTTGAAGGATTTGATAGGGAAATCATCGAACATTATATTATAAAAATAAAGTACAAAAGCTACGAGCAAAGAGAAAAGCTTATGGCTGACAAATCCAAAAGTCTATTTGATCTTAAAATCCCTAATAATTTTGACTATACACTAATTAATTCTTTAAGTATAGAAGCAATTCAAAAACTGACGAAAGTTAAACCGATAACTATCGGACAAGCACAAAAAATCCCCGGTGTCAGCCCGAGCGATATAAATGTTTTACTCGTATATCTTGGAAGGTAAAAGTTCCACGTGGAACATTTTAACATAAAAATTTGTTCCACGTGGAACTATTTAAAGCGTTAAACCAGTTTGTATTAATTGTTTCTTGTTCAATCTTTAATTTTAAATTGTTTTGAAATTTTTATCCCAAATACTTATATTTTTCATATCATGAATAGATTACACAGAGTACAGGGTGTTGTATATGACCCATTGTCGAGAGAATCGTTTGGGGCAATAGTTTTGATTGCCGACGGTAAAATATTGAATATCAAAAGGGATGATAGCATTAAAGAACCCTTTATCCTTCCCGGCTTTATCGATTCGCATGTGCACATTGAAAGCTCCATGCTTACACCCACTCAATTTGGCAAAACCGCTGCTATTCATGGAACAGTTGCTGCGATTGCCGATCCGCACGAGGTGGCCAATGTGGCAGGTGTAGAGGGAATTAATTTTATGATAAACAACGCTAAGGAGGCGCTCATTAAAATATTTTTTGGCGCCCCTTCGTGCGTTCCTGCCTCACCCTTTGATGAGTGCTTTCAACCATTTAGTACCGAGGTTATTAAAGAACTTATAGAAAGAAACGACATTTTCTTTCTTGGCGAAATGATGAATTTTCCCGGTGTTATAAGTGGCAACCCAGAGGTTATAGGAAAAATCAACATTTCTTTAGACAACCACAAGCCAGTTGATGGACATGCTCCTTCATTAAATAAAGACAACCTAAAAAAGTACATATCAACAGGGATTTCTACTGATCATGAGAGCTTTTCGCTTGATGAAGCACTTGACAAGCTTTCGTTAGGAATGAAGGTAATTATTAGGGAGGGAAGTGCAGCCAAAAACTTCAATGCGCTCCATTCGTTAATTCCTCAATTCCATGAAAACCTTATGTTTTGCACTGACGACTGTCATCCCGACGACCTTTTGGCTGGGCATATAAACAACATGGTTAAAAAGGCCATCGATCGGGGCTATGATATTTTTGACATTTTACAGATTTCTTCCGTAAATCCTGTTAAACATTATGGACTAAATGTTGGACTACTGCAGCCTGGTGATTCTGCTGATTTTATTGTGGTGGATGGTCTAAATAGGTTAAATGTTCTTGCTACCTATATAGATGGAATTGACGTGCTTAAGCAGGATATGGCCATAATTGAACAGAAAATCCCCACCTATGCCTTTCCAAAGTCTTTCGATTCAACATTGCTGGTTAAGCACCTTCCAACAAGAAAGGTTAAGGTTATAGATGTAGTACAGAATGAGCTCATAACCAATTGGCACATTGAAAATTTAAATACCGATTTCCTAGAAGCTAATCTGCAGGAAGATATTCTAAAAATTGCCGTTGTCAGCCGTTACAAGGAGAACGAAACATCTGTAGGCCTTATCAAGGGTTTTGGTATTAAAAAAGGAGCTATTGCTGCTAGCATTGCTCATGATAGCCATCATATTATTTCCGTCGGGTGCGATGATCAGTCTATAACAAAATGTATAAACTTTATCGTACAGCGGGGTGGAGGAATTTGCTATTTCGATGGTGAAAATATTTATGGTCTTTCCCTACCTGTTTTCGGATTGATGACCAGCGAACCCGCTAAGATTGCAGGAAATGCATACCACGAATTAACCCAGCGTGTAATTGCTGATGGTTGTAAACTCCAAGCACCCTACATGACTATGTCGTTTATGTCGCTTTCTGTTATACCCCACCTTAAAATTACGCCTACCTCCCTGTTTGATGTTGATAATTTTAATTTTACCAGTATATGCATGTAGAATAGATGATTATCAAATAATATTTTATCTAGTAGATGAATGAAAGTATTCAAAACAAGATTTCTAACCTCCCTGAATCACCGGGGGTGTATCAATTTTTCGACGCAAACGGGGTTCTTATTTACATAGGAAAGGCTAAAAATCTTAAAAAAAGGGTATCGTCATATTTTCATCAATCAGTTTATGATTCGGCCAAGCTTAGAGTTCTGGTCAGCAAAATATTCGATATTAAGTTTATCGTTGTTGATTCTGAGTCGGACGCACTTTTACTTGAGAATATTCTAATTAAAAAGCACAAACCAAGGTATAATGTACTGCTTAAAGACGATAAGACTTACCCATGGATTATCATTAAGAACGAACCATTCCCTCGTGTTTATAAAACCCGAAGGTATATTGATGATGGAAGTGCTTACTTTGGTCCCTACACCTCGGGAAGGCTTGTTTTTGAGCTTCTGGAGCTGATCCGCAAGCTTTACCCCATACGAACCTGCACGTTAAAGCTTACCTCTACCAATATCCTGGGGAAAAAATTTAAACCTTGTCTCGAATACCACATTGGGAATTGCCTTGCTCCTTGCATTGGCGCTCAGAGCGAAGTGGCTTACAATCAGAATATTGAAAGCATAAAAAGAATTCTACAGGGAAATCTTTCCGAAATAAAAAAGCATTTAAAAGGCGAAATGATTAAGTACGCAAATAGATTTAAGTATGAAGAAGCCCAGCTGATAAAGGAAAAAATTGATATATTGACTAACTTTCAAAGTAAAACCACAATTGTTAACCCCAAATATAAAGACATCGAAGTTTTTACTATTATTTCCAAACACAACATAGTCGGGGTCAACTTTATCAGGATTAATAAGGGACAAGTGGTTCAATCCTATAACCTACAACTAAAATCAGTTATTTACGAAGCCTTACCGGAGTTGTTTTCTTCCGCCATAACCGAAATTAGGCAGCGCCTTAAAGCTAGTTCAACAAATATTCTGGTAAATATTATGCCCGAATTTTCAATTAATGGCGTTTCGTTTTTTGTTCCCCAGCGCGGTGATAAAAAGAAATTTGTTGATTTGAGCTTACGTAATCTTGATATTTTTCTCGACGATCTATACCAAAATGAATCAATCAAAAATCCTATTCAAGCCGAGGAGTCTATCATTTTAAAAATGAAAGATGACCTTAATCTTAGCGAGTTACCTGTTCATATAGAATGTTTTGACAATTCCAACATTCAAGGAAGTTATCCTGTTGCCTCATGTGTGGTTTTTAAGAATACCAAGCCCTCCAAAAAGGATTACCGCCACTATAATATTAAAACTGTGACGGGTCCAGACGACTTTGCCTCCATGAAGGAGGTCGTTTTCAGGCGCTACTCGCGCATGCTAGCTGAAGGCGAAGCCCTTCCCCAGCTTGTCGTGATAGACGGGGGAAAAGGGCAGCTTAATGCTGCAATGGAGAGCATCATTGAACTTGGTATCCAGGATAGAATAGCCTTGATAGGAATAGCCAAGAGGCTTGAGGAGATTTTTGTTCCTGGCGATCCTATTCCTTTGTATCTTGACAAGCGCTCCGAAACCTTAAGAACTATACAGCACATAAGAAATGAGGCGCATCGTTTTGGGATAAATTTTCACCGTGCTAAAAGAAGCAACACTGCACTTGAATCTAGCTTAGAGCATATTGATGGCATTGGCCCAAAAACCATTCAGCTACTCTTCTCCCATTATCGTTCTTTGGATGGAATAAGGAATGCATCGCAATCCGAGCTTATCAAACTTATTGGCGTTAAACGAACAATGTTAATCGAAAGCTTCTTCAAAAAAGATTAGTATTTTTGGATATAAAACAATATTAATTAGATATTATATATATTGCTTACTACCACGCATTTGAAATGGATAATTTAACCTTACAGATTAACCTATACGATAATTTAACCCATGCGTTTATTCCTACGGATACGCTTAATGGTGGATGCTTAGTGCGCCAAACTGTTGATACTATTACTTCCCTAACAACTAATCTAAACTATGCTATAGCCCCCTTGCCAGGAAAAGCAAATTTTTTTGGGGAGCCAAAGCTGATACAAACAAATAACATTCCCAATCCTTATATTATTCCCTTCTTAGTTGGATTTCTAGTTTTGGCGATCGTCGCCTATCGCTATAGACGGTACATTATTTCCTTTTTCGAGTCTGTTCTGTATTCATTTTTTGCTGAAAAAGCAGCATACGAAACGAATATCCCTACAAGAAGAACTTTAACCCTACTTGATACATTGTCGGTAATTTCTTTCAGCTGCATTTCTATCGTTTCTTTAAAGTTATACTTTCCTGAAATTCTTTTTAGGACTAAACCCATTATTCTTTTTACTATTGTATTAGCTTCTTTTACTTTATACAGATTATTTATCAGTGTTTATAACTACTTAATTAGTAATTTAATATCTAATTCTCATTTATTTTCTCTTGTTACCTACAACTACTTTATATTTATAAGATTAGTTGGATTTGTTATTCTTCCAATTTCATTTATTGCATTTTATGCCTCCAACTCAATAGGTATTTACCTACTTTATTTGATGTTCGGAGTCATATTAATTACTCTGTTATATAGGCTATATCGGCTGGCATTAATATTTATAAAAAATCATGTTTCATTATTGTATTTCATTTTATACCTTTGCGGGCTGGAAGTTGTCCCAATTCTTATAGTAATTAAGGAGGTTCAACGAATTTAATTCGTGTTCTAATATTTTAAGGCATTGAAAATTAGTAGAATTGTTGTTGCGCAACAAGAACCTGTTAACGAGAAATCTCCCTACCTTGATATTTCAAATAGGTATGGTGTAAAAATCGATTTTCGTCCTTTTATTCAAGTCGAAGGGGTTACGGCAAAAGATTTTAGAACCCAAAAAATCAATATTTCAGAACATACTGCAGTAATTTTTACTAGTAAAACAGCCATCGACCATTACTTTCGGATGTGTGAAGAGCTCAGAATCAGCGTCCCTGAAACGATGAAGTACTTTTGTATAACCGAATCGGTTGCCCTCTACCTCCAAAAATATATAGTATATAGAAAACGCAAGGTCTTTTTTGGAAATAATACTTTTCCCGATCTTCTAGATATTATTCAAAAGCATAAGGATGAATTTTTCCTGGTTCCACTATCAGATATTCATAAGCCTGAAATACCCAAGGCCCTCGACAAGGCAAAAATTAGGTACCGTAAAGGCGTCTTTTATAAAACTATTAGTAGCGATCTATCTGATCTAAATCCTTTTCCTTACGATATGGTGGTGTTCTACAGCCCAAGTGCAGTTAAGGCCTTATTCGATAATTTCCCGCAGTTCCAGCAGAATGAAATTATAATAGGTGGATTTGGTAAGAATACAGCGAAAGCCATTAAAGATGCAGGTCTAAGACTTGATATAAGCGCACCTACCCCAACCTGTACCAGCATGACCCAGGCAATAGATAATTTTTTAAAAAATTTGAGCAAGAAATCAAAGCAGTAAGGGCAACCCAGATGCCCAACTAGTGAAGTATGAAATATTTCTTGCGAAAGGAAAATAGGTTAAGCCTGCAACACCAAGTTGATTTTCTATTTAGCCATGGTCATGGGTATTTTATCTACCCTATTCGGGCAAAAGTTCTTGTATGCGACAAGAATGCCGAAAATGATGCTTGGTTTAAGTTAATGGTTGTAGTCCCCAAGCGGTATGTAAAGAAATCTACCAGTAGAAATCTTATCAAAAGAAGAATCAGGGAATCGTTTCGAGTAGCTATACATTACCTAAAAGATATTTTACCTTCAAACAAAATTATAGTAGTGGCCATTTCTTTCGTTTCGAGTAACTTGAAACCATACGATATAATTAATGAAAGCATTGAAAAATTGATGAGGGAAATTGAGAGGGATTTCAAAATGTTAAATTCAGTAAAAAGGAGTACTTGTTAAGGTAAAAATTTTTTACTATTAGTGTTTACTTATTCAAACTTTATAGTCCCGATATGACTACTTTTAAAATTCGAGATATTTTAATTCTTATTCCCCTGGGACTAATAAAATTTTACCAACTTTTCATATCGCGCTATATCCCCAATAGCTGCCGCTATACTCCCACTTGCTCGGTTTACTCGGTAGAAGCGTTAAAAAAGTATGGCCTTTTTAAAGGGAGTTGGCTTTCAATCAAGAGAATACTAAGATGTAACCCATGGGGAGGACATGGGTATGACCCTGTCCCGTAATCTATCGTTTCTTTAAAACTATTCTGAACGTAGTCCCTATGCCGACCTCTGAGTTAAGTACAAAAATTTTCCCACTATGGTGCTGTTCCACAATTCGTTTCGAAAGGGTTAACCCTAGTCCCCAGCCCCTCTCTTTGGTTGTATAACCAGCCTGGAAAATCTCGTTGAATTTTCCCTTGGGAATACCTTTCCCGGTATCCGAAATGTCAATAAACACCACCTGGGTATTATCAGTAACCTTAAAGGTAATCTCACCTATTCCCATCATTGCATCCGAAGCGTTTTTAACAATATTTTCTATTACCCATTCAAACAGTATTCCATTCATGCGGATGTTCAGCTTATCCTGAACGTTGTATTTCTTTACAACGGTTACATTTTTTAAAACTCTTCCCGCAAGGTAGTCTATGGTCTCATTCAGCAGTTCGATCAGGTTTACTTCTTGGAGGATAGGCGTGGAGCCAATCTTAGAAAATCTTTCAGTTATTTTTTCTAAACGAACAATATCCTTTTCTAATTCCTCCAGGATAGGATCATGTGGCATTTTTTCTTCCAAAAGCGCCACGCAGCCCATTAAAGATGATGTTGGAGTGCCAAGTTGATGAGCTGTTTCCTTTGCCATTCCAAACCAAATACTATTCTCATGTGCTTTTCGTGATTGGCTGTAGGCATAGTACGATATGAGAAAAAAGAGAAGAATTATGGCGATTTGAATGTAGGGGTAATATTCTAGCCTTCGGAGGGTAGTGCTATCGCGATAGTAAACGAAATTTTTTGTGCTATCCGAAAGAGCAATTTCTATAGGCTCATGCTCTGAGGTCATTTTTCTAAGCAACCGGTAAACGGCTGTCGAATCCCGTATTTGCCTTTCGGAGATATTTAGGTGTGATATTACCTTTCCATGTTCGTCCGTAAGCAACACCGGGACTGTTCTGTTATTTTGGATAACCTCCGAAACAAAGGTTAAATCCTGACATGAATCCTGGGTGGTAGAAATAAACCGCACTCCTTTAGCCCATAAATCTACTTTTGCATGCTCCTCTTCAGATAAATTTTTTACCAGTCTATTGCTGACCATCAGGGAGAAAAAAATAATAAGCCCGGCAAATATTAGAAGCGCCAAATTTTTGAGGTTATTACCTGAAATATTCATAAACCGTGCTGCTATTTTAATTTGGTAGTGTCATATTCGTCCCACTCAATGGAGAATTTTTGGGGTGTGGGTTGATGATGTATAATGGATTGCTTATTTAAGGTGTCCCCAAAGGTTTGTTTAACTTCACCACTAATGATTTCTTTTAACGATTGTCCTTCTGAATTAATTGTGTTTCTGATGTCCTCAAAACTACTTTTTTTGTCTAGAAAAACCTCATAGTTACTGCCATTACCTTTAAGGGTTAGGTATAGATTGACTGCTCCGTTGCTTGTTTTGGGTTGGCTAAAGTCTGCCGAGCCGCTTAGAAATCGATGAGCCAGGACATCCGAGAAATTAATCCGGGCATGGTATTCATAAGTGTTGGTCAGGAAGTGCTTTCCCGAAACGTTTAAACCCAAAACATTTGAATTCATATCCATTGAAGGAATGTAAACACACCCGTTCGAAATTATTATGTTATTGTGAATAGTGGTGAAGTCAATGGATTTGACTTGGTCAAGCCTAAGCCATCTCGATAGTTTCTTTATGTTATTCATCCCCCGGAGTTTGCCATCCTTTATTGTGATATCAGAGTTCATTTTTGCCATACTCCACAGGATATTGCTTGCGCTGTCAAGTTCAAAATCAAAATTACAATGTCCCGAAAGACGTCCTTCTATATTTTTATAGGTGATGTACTTTTGATTCCAACTGTTAAAATGTTTGAAAAGTTCAGTGATGTCTATCCCATCCATTGAGGCATCTATTGAGTACTGGCTGCCCACAACCATAATGTTGCCTTCAATTTTTCCTTTGAAACCGGAGGCCTGTAAACCTTTTACGTAGATACTATCCCCGAGAATTTTCATCACTCCTGTAACATTGTCAAAGGTGTAATTGGCATATACTAGTTTTTTTGAGTTGATGCTTGTTTCAATTGTTGCTCGAACTTTATTTGTATCAACCTTATTTATTGCAGAAATAGAATGTATCAAGCTATCTAAATTTAAGTAATCTGCTTTTAAATATATTGATGGAGTAAAATTGGACAGATTATTTAAACAATTAACTATATATTTCTGATATATAGTGAAATCTATTTTTGAACTATCTAAATAGGCTGTAGCCTTTAAGGTTGCCTCATCGTGAATGTCAACCTTTCCAGATATCTTGGACAAATTTTTGAATTTTGGCAGAGAATCTATGCTAAAGTTGAAATCGGTTGCTACATCATGTATTGTTAAGTTAACATCTTTATTATTTGAGTTTTGGTCTTTTTTTACCTCAAGCAATACTTTAACTGTACCGTCTCCTCCTACCCCGGCTAAAGCATTCGTAAATGGGGAACCGTTTTTTGCCAACCGCAGGAATCCTTCCGCTAGAATTATTATTTGTTTGGTGCCATAAGCTCTTCCAGAAAGGGAGGCCTCCATGTTATCGTAGCGTATTTTTGCCTTTGACACCTTTCCCGTGTGCCGTTGTAGGTTGTTGGTAAATTTGCTTTGGCCGACGAGTTCTTCAAACTCCATTTTTTTGCCCTTTACCATTAGGCTGACATTTTGAGCATTGTAGCCTAACAACAGAGTGTTAATTTCTTTTTCACTTATACTATATTCCAACTTGCCGGCTATACTAGTTTTACCCGTTATGCCGGATGGAAAACCTTTTATATGGGCAATTTTAATAAGGTCGCTAAGATTTGTCCTGTTCAACTTAAAGTTTAGGCTAAGCATGCTGTTATCTAGACGATATAAACCCTGAAACTCTGCCCGAATCCCATTTGAGCTAATTTTAACATTACGCAGCAATATGATTTTACCATCATACCTTGCTGATGCTCTTATTTGGGTTAGGCTAGTCAGGTTTAGCTTGTCTCCTATTTTCGTTTCCTTTAGCTGGCAATCGAGGTTGGCTGTAATTTCATTTTTTGCCCTTAGGTTTAGTGAAAGTCTATCTACATCAAGAAGGGTGTTTTGCTGGTTAAGGGTATCCGGAAGAAGTATTTTGAAGTTAGAAAGAGTAAACCTGGTGATAGAAAACTCGTTCTGGAAGTACGATGTTGGATTATTAGTCGAATACCCTACGTTGTTCTTCTGTAGTAGATATGCTTTAAGATTTACCTTTCCGTTCTCAGCATCAAAAGAGTTGATTTCAAAATCCCCCAGGAAAAGTCTTGCTACGTTTATCTTTAGGTCTATTTTTTTTGTTGATATAAGGGTATCACTGCTCTCTTTAACTGGTAATGTAACAATAAAATCGGTGAAAGAAAATGTAGCATAAGGGAAATTTTTAAAAGTATCAAACTGTATATTGCTGTAGTTTATGACAACAACCTCATATTCATTAAGTTGTTTTAATAATAAATCAACCAGTTTACTCTGGTTTTTATAAACGTAAAAAACCATTACTATTAAAACAATGAGTATAACACTTGTAGCATAAAGTGTAAAAAGTACTATTTTATGAACAAAATTACCCATAAAGTTAAATAAAGCGTACATAATCAATAGTATAAAAAAATGTTAAAACAATAAACTATATAAAACATGCTTGACTTGCATACTAAACGAGTAGTACCGAAATTTATTCGCTGAACAACCCTCAAATTTGCTTCAAATGTGTGATAGAATGTTTATGTGTATTCTGCAATTTACTCAACTAAAACATCATAAAATTTCAACAATGTTTATTGCGAAATGAATATTTCAGCACATTAAAAGGATGTTCAACGTTTCTGCAAAATTAGATTTCGAAGTTCAAATTTGGATAGGTACGGATTAAAATGTCCTATTTTAAAACATGAAGCAACACCCTTCTATTTAATATTGCACGAAACCTACAATATATCTTTATTTGGGTAAATTAATCAATATTCTTTTGCGTTTATTGAATACAGTCTCTGTAAAATACCTTCATGTTAAGAATGAGCATGTATAGATGAATTAAAATATATAAATTTACACGAAGAATTAAACCCTGTTTAAATTGACTATATTCGATATCTATTTAAATATTAAGTGTTTATGAATGCAAGGCTATTACCAGTTGTTTTAATTATAGCCATTAGGATCGGGTTTACACAAAATATAGACTCCTTGTTGCTAAAACTATACCAGGAGTCCAAGGACAGCTCGAGAGTAGAAATTTTATTGAATATTTCGGCTTTTTACGATCAGCATGATCGAAATTTTATACTGGCCGAAAATTATCTGAAAGAAGCATCACAAATTGCCCGGTCATTAAACGACAATGAACTGTTAGCTAAAACCTATAATGAGTTGGGGAAATTTTATAGAAATCAGTCAAAGTACCCAGAAGCGCTTAGATATCATGGTTTAGCCGACTCAATTGCAGTTTCAATTGGCGACAGCCTTCTTCGTTCAACTTCGCTAAACAACATTGGGGTTGTTTATCGAAGACTTGATAATCATGCACAGGCCTCTGAATACCATTTAAAAGCTCTTAATATCGCTGAAGGATGCAGGGACACTTTCAATATTTCGGTTGCCTGCAATAGCCTTGGCAATATTTTTTCACTTAACGGCCGGTACGAACAGGCGCTATCGTATTTTAACAGAGCCCTTGCCCTGTCTATTAGTCAAAACAACCTGCTTGGACAAGCCATGAACTTCAACAACATAGGCGAAGTTTATGAATTTATGGGCGATTATAGTAATGCCAAGTACTACTACACAAAATCTTTGGATATTAACTTTAAAATAAAGAATTTAAAGGGAATATCGATCAACTATAATGCAATTGGTAAAATTGAAATGTTTGAGGGCAAACCCGATAATGCTTATAAACTTTTTGTAAATGCCCTTGACATTGATAAAAAGCTGGGCGATAAAAAGTTCCTTGCCGATAGCTATGTAAACCTTGCAAAGGCATCCATGGCTCTTAAACAGTTTGCCAAGGCTAAAAATTACCTTGACAGCACTATCGCAATAGCTAAGCAAATTGGTAGCTTGTGGCACCTACAATCTGCTTATGAAGTTTATTCAGATTACTACCTTCAAAAATCCGACTATCAATCCGCTTTAATAAACTTTAAACAAGCCGCATTATTTAAAGATAGCCTTCTTAACGAAAATAACTCAAAGCACCTTTCTACTATTCAAACAATCTATGAAACAGATAAAAAGGAGAGAGAAATTAAATTTCTACTTCAGGAACAGGCGCTTAAGCAAAAGGAGTTGGAAAGAAAGAACACCCAGAAAAACGCACTTATAATTGGTCTTGTACTTAGCACTATGGTTGTTGTTATTTCTCTGTTTGCGTGGCGAACAAAGGTAAAATCCAACATCCTTCTCTCACGTCAAATAAATGAAATTGAAGAAAAAAACCGGCTACTTGAACTTCAAAAGGAAGAAATTGAGCGACAAAAGATAAAAATCGAAAACAACCAAACGAAAATCGAGCAAAAAAATAGAAATCTAGAGGAGGCACACAAGATTATTGAGAGCTACATCGAAAGTATTACCGATAGCATCAGGTATGCTGAAAAGATACATGAGTCTATTCAACCAAACCTTGATGACATGCTGGCTATTTTTTCCGATGCATTTCTTTATGGCAAGCCTAAAGATATTGTTAGTGGCGACTTTTGCTGGTTAACCCGAAGGGGTAGCATGGTATTTCTTGCTTTGGCCGATTGTACCGGTCACGGGGTTCCCGGTGCGTTTATGAGCACAATAGGCATAAACCTTTTGAATCAAGCCTTAAACGAACAGCACCTGTTAACCCCTGATAATATTCTTTCCTTTATAAATCAGACACTTATAAGTAGGTTAAATATATCAAGTGGAGAACAGGTTTTAAAAAACAGCATGGACATTGCTGTTTGCACTCTCGATACCGAATCATTATCTCTAAGCTATTCCGGAGCATTGATTCCCATCTTTATTCAAAGAGGAAATTCAATAGAAGAGATTAGGCCAGATTCCATTACCCTTGGAACAAGTTTTAGCAAAGGCGCTCCTGGATTCACTCTTAAAAACTTCAAACTTAAACATGGTGATTGGATTTACCTATCATCTGATGGGCTATTTGACCAGCTTGGTGGTGAATCTGGTAAAAAATTTATGAGAAAGCGTTTTATGCAAACAGTACAGGGTAGTTCCAATGCCCCGGGTAAGATAAGGGGGGACATTCTTGAAAAGGAGTTCTTGCATTGGATGAACAGAACACCCCAAATCGACGATGTGCTTGTTTGGGGATTCAAAGTATAGCTATGGACTTTATTCGAATAGTTATTTCCTGGATTTCGATTTGCATCAACACAGCAAACCCATGTTTTCGCTAATTGTTTCTTACTCACCATGAACGAAAATAGGAGCATTGAGCGTACACGTTTTCGCATCAGTATTTTTATATCGCTTATTTTCATCATTGTGCTATGGGGAATAAAGCTACTCGAAATTATTGAGGGCATTTCACTATATAGGCTGGGTGTTTTTCCCCGGCGATTAAGCGGATTAGCCGGAATAATTCTTTCACCCTTCATCCATTCCGATTTTAACCATCTGGCAAGTAACTCGCTATCATTGTTTGTTTTACTTGTCGGACTCTTTTATTTTTATAGGGATCTATCGTATAAGGTAATTTTGTTCATTTGGATTACAAGCGGGATAATGGTCTGGGTAGGTGCCAGGGATAGCTACCATATTGGGGCTAGCGGTCTTGTATATGGGTTGGCCTCTTTTCTTTTCTTTAGTGGCGTAGTTAGGCACGACCAAAGGTTGATGGCAATTTCACTGGTTGTGGTATTTCTTTACGGCGGTTTAATATGGGGAGTTTTCCCTGTTTTTCCGGCAATTTCGTGGGAATACCATCTTTTCGGCGGCATAAGCGGACTGATTGCCTCCATACTATTCAGAAATCAGGGACCACCCAAAAAAATCTGGAGTTGGGAGCAGGAAGATGAAGAAGAAAACATCGAAGACGTGTAGTTTTTCTCTTTCGCATATCCTCAATTCAGTGGTTAAGCCCAATATATTGAGTATGTTATGCCTAATGTGCAAATGACCACTAGAATACAAAATTGGACTTTTTGAATACTTTTGCTCAACCAGAAAATCATGGTATGGAAACTCATATAATTATAAATCAGCTTTTGGCTTTTGTTATTCTAATTGTTATTGGCGCCGTTGCCTCATCGAGAAAGCTTATTAACAACGAGGGGAAAGATTTTCTATCACGCTTGATTATTGATGTTACGCTTCCCTTATTAATTATTACCACCTTTCTCAAGCTCGAAAACAACCCGAGGCTTCTTATAAACGGGTTGTGGGTATTTGTCCTGACTTTTGTAAATCTTGGCATTATGTTCCTGGCTGGAACATTATCTGCCAGGGTGCAAAAGATGTCTCCATCCGACACCACGGTACACGTGCTTCATACTATGTTTGGGAATATTGTTTTTTTAGGATTTCCACTCTTTGATGCACTCTTCCCCAACGGTATTGGTGTCTTTTACGCTTCAGTGTACCAGCTGGCTTCCAATTTAATTACCTATACCTATGGAACCTACAAATTAAGCGCGGGTGTTCAAAAATCAAGATTGGGCAATCTTTTTAATATTAACACAATTGCCCTATTACTCGGCATTGTGTTAATGGTATTAAAGGTAAAGCTACCATCGTTTATTCTTGACCCCATTACAGGGCTTGGCAAATGCACCAGCCCCCTTTCCATGGTTTATATTGGGGCGTTGCTGGCCGGAATGAACTTAAAGTCAACGTTTAAAACAATAAGCATATATCTACTTTCTATCAATAAATTAATAATTTTACCCTTACTACTAGGCTTTCTTTACACATTTCTCAACAAGTGGGCTAATTTAAACTTATCATTAGAGTCGTTTGTGGTTTTGGTTATGCAGGCGGCGATGCCCTGTCAAACAATTGTAGTGGTCATGTCAAGACGATACGGGGGTAACCATATTCTTGCAACGGGGAATTTATTTATCACTACCATTTTAAGCATAATCACTCTTCCGTTTATTTATCATTTTCTGATAAATATATATTAATAATTAATGTTTTAATTTAATTTATTGTTTATTATACTCAGGCTGGTTGTTATCTATACAATTATTTTTTCGAAATGCTAAAAATTTGAACGTTGGGTTCACAAACTATCAATTGGACTAAATAGCTAACATGAGAGTTGTTCTTCAGCGTGTTAAAAATGCTAAGGTAGCAGTAAAAGATCAACTTATTTGCTCAATAGGGATGGGCATGTTGGTGCTTTGTGGTTTTGAAATGGACGAAACAGAGCAGGATTTACAATGGATGGCCTCAAAAATCTGCAAGTTGCGAATATTTGATGATGAAAATGGGGTCATGAATCTTAGCATTAAGGATATTTCCGGAGAAATGCTGGTGGTGAGCCAATTTACCCTTCACGCCAGCACAAAAAAGGGATGCCGACCATCTTTTGTCCGTGCTGCTCCATCTTCATTCGCTATATCCTACTATAACCGATTTTTAACATTATTGGAGGAGGAGCTGAGCTCTAAAATTGCAACAGGAGTTTTTGGAGAAATGATGGATGTTTCACTCGTAAACAGTGGTCCTGTTACTATAGTGATGGATTCTAAAAATAAAGAATTTTGAAAATGACGCTTAAAGATGCTCAAAGAGAAGTTGACTCTTGGATTAAACTACATGGAGTGAGGTACTTTAACGAGCTTACCAACACCGTTTTGTTGATGGAAGAAGTTGGTGAGCTTGCCAGGATTATAGCGCGCCGGTTTGGAGAGCAGTCCTTTAAAGAAGGTGAAAATGCCGAAGGCCTATCCGACGAAATGGCGGATATTCTTTTTGTCTTAATTTGCCTTGCCAATCAAACCGGGGTTTCACTTACTGAAGCTTTCGAGAAGAATATCGAAAAAAAATCCCAAAGAGATGCACAAAGGCACAAAAATAACTCTAAGTTATCTTAACTTTGTAGCATAATTAACTTTTAATGCTTACACGATATGGAATTTTCTGTCGAAGGGAAATTTAACCTTGAGGTTAATACTAATGAAATAGATAGCCGAATTGCCCAGATTAGGGGACTTGCCCTGTCCAGGCTTGGTGATACTGATAAGCTGAAGGCTTGTTTTGGCTCTATAGATCTTACCACGCTTAATACAACCGACACGAAGAAAAGAGGAAGGAATTTTGCGGAAAAGGTGAACAGCTTTGCTGTAGATTTTCCCGAAATGCCCAACGTTGCAGCAATTTGTGTGTACCCCACTCTGGTGTCAGCCGTAAAGGAAAATCTTAATGTTAAAGGTGTTAAGGTAGCCTCCGTTGCTGCAGGATTTCCATCATCACAAACATTTTTGGAAATTAAACTTGCAGAGTGCAGGATGGCTATTGAGCAAGGAGCCGACGAGATTGACGTGGTTATTCCAGTAGGATCTTTTCTTGAGGGCGATCTTTACTACGTTTTCAACGAGGTAAAACAAATTAAGGAGGTTGCTGGCGAAACCCACGTTAAGGTAATACTCGAAACAGGGGCATTGCCTTCTCTAAGCGACATTAAATTAGCTTCTTTCTTGTCCATGGAAGGAGGGGCTGATTTTATAAAAACCTCAACCGGAAAACTTGAGCCTGCAGCAACGCCTGAAGCTGTTTACGTTATGTGCACCGCAATAAAGGAGTTCTATGAAAAAACTAACCGAAGGGTAGGTATTAAGCCTGCGGGCGGTGTTGTATCATCTTCCGAAGCCCTGGTTTACTATACAATCGTTGAGCAGGTTTTGGGTTCGCCTTGGCTATCCCCCGACCTGTTCAGGCTGGGAGCAAGCAGGCTGGCAAATAACCTTCTTTCCGATATTTATGGTCGTGCTGTAAGCTACTTTTAAAGCACAACGCCAGCTGGCCTATGTATCGTTAATAAATTCAACGTTTATTTTGGCGAAAAGACAAATGCATTTTTTGCCTTTACAACTGGCTAGCTAATTAGCAACCTGATTTTTCCACAAGGGCGATGGATACACTCCATTACGCACTAGCTCCTTGAGCTTATCAACTACCATAGTTTTATCGCCCGGATAGGTAACTCCGAACCATTCGGAAGTAGTAGAAAGAACCTTACAAGTTGCCAAACCATCCTGAATGGCACGGTTAACAACTGTTGGAATATATATTTCAGATTTTTTAGGGTCAGGAATCCCGCATAAGAACTCTTTAAGCATGGTTTCTGTAAGATTAAAAAAATCCTGAGTAAATCCCCAAAAATTCATCGAAACCAGCATGTTGCCATCAAGTTCAATCTGGTTACCCGAGTCGTACATGTTGTAAATCTTGTCTCCAACTCTCTGAATTTGTGTGTGTTCAACAATAGCTTTAAGAAAAGCATTGTTGTCAACATCGCAAGCACCCCTGGAGACCGAACCCTGTTCAGATAAGGTTTTATTAAGCCTAAATCCAACCATAAAATATTGACCGGGCTTAAGCATACTGCTTGAAAGTTCCTTAGCCAGAGTTGTAAAGGTATCGAAACCGTAAAAATCATCTGCATTAATTACAGCAAAAGGCTCATTAACCATGTTGCGTGTAACCCAAACGGCATGAGCAGTCCCCCAAGGTTTCTCTCTTCCGGGTGGGCAGGTAAAGTTTTCGGGAAGCATGTCGAGTTCTTGAAATGCTACGCCGATATTAATCTCTCGATCAAACCGTTTAGCAAAAATCTTCATAAATTCATCTTCAATGCTCCGGCGAATAACAAAAATTACTTTGCCAAAACCCGCTCTAATGGCATCGTATACCGAGTAATCAATAATGGTTTCACCGTTAGGTCCCAGGCCATCAACCTGCTTTAACCCACCATATCGGCTACCCATTCCGGCAGCAAGTACAATCAGCGTTGGTTTCATTTCCTGCTATGCTTTATTAACATGTAGTTTTACGGTTGCCAAAAGTAGCTTTTATGGTGAAGCTATGATAGGTCGGCTTTTAATTTTTTCTGTTTTCTTTCATAAGGTGAATTATTCTTTATGGTTATAATTCATGTATATAATTATATAGAACCTATTGGTGTATAAATAGTTTATATTTGGATAGGCTTTCTAAATAAAAGTTTGGAGGTATTACCCGTTAAAATATCTACTTTTGTAAAAATATGAGCGTAATGTTGAGGCGTTCGGATATTGAAGTTATGGCACCTGCCGGAAACTTTGAATCGCTGATGGCAGCAATTCAAGGAGGCGCCGATGCCGTTTATTTTGGCGTTGGGAAGTTAAATATGCGAGCAAAATCCAGCGTAAACTTTCTTGAAGACGACCTTTACGAAATTGTTCGCATTTGCTCGGCAAGCAATGTTAAAACCTACCTGACTCTAAATACTGTCCTGTACGATGAGGATTTAGATGGCATGCGCCGGTTGATGGACACAGCCAAAATGGCCAGGGTTTCTGCTGTTATAGTTTCTGACCAGGCAGCAATGGAGTATGCCCGTAAGGTAGGACTCAACGTTCATCTTTCAACCCAGCTAAATATTAGCAATTCCCATTCGTTAAGGTTTTACTCGCAATGGGCCGATGTGGTTGTACTTGCCAGGGAGCTCAATCTACAGCAGGTTAAATTCATTTTCGAAAGCGTTCATAAGAACGAAATTAAGGGGCCCTCCGGGAAAGAGGTCAGGCTGGAACTTTTTGTTCACGGTGCCCTTTGCATGGCTATTTCGGGAAAATGCTACCTTAGCCTCCATCAACAAAATTTTTCGGCTAACCGAGGCGAATGCCTGCAAATTTGCAGGAGAAGCTATACGGTAACCGATAAAGAAACCGGTTCGCAGCTCGAAATTGACAACGAGTACATCATGTCGCCCAAAGATCTCTGCACCATTTCCTTTCTCGACCAAATTCTTGATGCAGGCGTTAGGGTGCTTAAAATTGAGGGCCGAGCTAGGGGTCCCGAGTATGTAAAAACCGTAACATCATGCTACGTCGAGGCTGTTGAAGCAATTGTTGCAGGCCAATTTACACCTGATAAAGTTGAAGGTTGGACTAAGCGACTTTCATCGGTTTTCAATAGGGGCTTTTGGGATGGATACTACCTTGGACGTAAGCTGGGGGAGTGGAGCAATTCCTATGGAAATATCGCCACGGAACGCAAGCAGTATGTGGGGAAAATTAACAACTACTTTTCCGACCTGGGAGTTGCCGAGCTAAACGTTGAGGCATCGGAGCTACACCTTAACGATAAGATTTTAATAATAGGTCCAACTACCGGCGTTATTGAAACTTTGGTATTCGAAATCCGTGTTGATAACCAGCAAGCCAGCTCTGCCCCCAAGGGACTTCCGTGCTCTATTCCTGTCCCGTCAAGGGTTCGTCGCTCCGATAAACTTTACAGGATTATTTATACTAATCATTGATTGCGGCTTATGTCAACCTAATTTTAGGTTGTGAAAGTAAACTAATATTGAAGTATTGACTTTAATAAAAATCAATAAAAATATGACAAACAATGACATTAATGGTAATAATATTATTTTCTAATTGAACTTTGTGTTTAAATTTTATTCCATGATTCAAACACATAACCTAAACCGACAATTGCCATAATTTGAAATATATTCTTTTCGAATTGTCCTTCATCGAGTTAATATAATGATACTGTCGTAGAACATAATAATAATTAACTATGGATATGAAATATAGCGAATTGTGCAATAACATTTTTGATGAGTGCACAAAATACTACCACACCATGGATAATGTAGATGCAAATCCTAATATTCCTTATTATAAAGACAACACAATTGAACATTCACTTTTTATTAAGAATTGGATTGATGCTGTTCAGTGGCACCTGGAAGATTTGATTCGTGACCCGAACATTAATCCCGAGAGCGCCCTTCTGCTCAAGCGGAGAATTGATAAGTCCAACCAGGATAGAACCGATTTGGTGGAAAGGATTGATAGCTACTTTTTAGATCATTTTAGGAATGTTCAACCTAATAGTGATGCTACAATCAACACGGAAAGTCCGGCATGGGCAATAGATAGGCTTTCCATTCTAGCCCTAAAAATTTACCACATGGAACAGGAAGTAAACAGAAGCAACGCTTCTGCTGAGCATGTGGCTACTTGCCGGCAAAAATTAAATATATTGCTGGAGCAACGAAAAGACCTTTCCGCTGCAATAGATCAGCTGCTGGACGATATTGCCAACGGCAGAAAGTATATGAAGGTTTACAGGCAAATGAAAATGTATAACGATCCCAATTTGAACCCCATTCTTTATGGCAAGAATGAAACCAACCGGTAAGGAGAACAAACCGAAAAAACTTTTGGTGATCCGCCTCAGCGCCATTGGCGATGTAGCCATGACCGTTCCTGTTCTCTGGTCGGTAGTGAAACATAACCCCGATGTTAACATTACGTTTGTTTCGCAGCATTTTGCCCGTGACATTGTGAGCCAAATTCCAGGAATTCAATTTTATGAGGCCGACACAAAAAATCGCCATAAGGGTTTTTGGGGGATTTTTAAGCTCTTCCGGGAGCTTAAAAATCTTGATAGGTTTGACGCAGTTGCCGATTTACATGGCGTGATTAGGAGTAGGATTATTGGCCTTATGTTTAGACTTAGCAGCACACGCTATGTGGTTATCGACAAGGGAAGAAACGAGAAGAAACAACTATGCAACGTTAGGAATAAAAATTTGGTCGAGTTGAAGCCAACAACAGAACGATATGCCGATGTTTTCCGCAAACTGAATCTTGACGCAGCCAACGATTTTGATTACCTTTTTGATGAGGTTCGGTTGCCTGATGATATTAGTGCATACCTGGGGTATAAAAGCGGTACGTGGATAGGAGTAGCCCCTTTTGCAAAGCATAAAGGAAAGATATATCCACTCAACCTGATGGAAGCAGTTGTGTCGAGATTAGCAGCAAATAAAAGCTATAAGATAGTGCTTATTGGAGGTAGAAATTTTGAAAGGGAGTTGCTGGAGAAATGGGCAGCAAAGTATCCCAATACCCTTTCAATTGCCGGCAGGTACAGCATTCTAAATGAAATCAAAATTATTTCGAATTTGGATGTGCTTTTATCCATGGATTCAGCCAACATGCACTTAGCATCGCTTGTCAATACACCCGTTGTAAGCATTTGGGGTGCCACGCACCGTTATGCAGGTTTTTACGGTTGGAATCAAAATCCCGAAAATGCTGTAGAAGTTGAATTGTACTGTCGCCCTTGCTCGGTGTACGGGAACAAGCCTTGCTTTCGTAAGGACTACGCATGTTTAAACCGAATTACACCCGATATGATTATAAGCAGGATTAATTCGGTTGTCGATAGGTATGGAAGGATTTAGATGAACTATACATTGTGCAAGCAGGATAGCTATTTATCCATTTATCTTTAAATAGTTGTCAAACTAATATGTTATTCAAAATTACTCGAGTCCCTCAAAAATCTTCAGATAATCAAACCTAAACTTCCAATAACTTAAACATTGTGTCTGAACATGAAAATTTTGTGATTTTATTGACGTTTAAAAATAGATTTATTAACCCTTACATGTTAGAGTTAAATATTCGATATTACTTCCTAAGCATTTGTATAAAAGTATAGTAAAAACAATTTAATACAGAATATTGTATAAGTTTTAATGTATCAACTTCTTCCGAGGTGATTTTGCATACCTTTGCGGCAAAAATTTAATTGTATGTCGTACGTAACAAAGGAAAAGTTGTTCAGTAAGGCTTGGTTTAAAGCCTACTCGCTTATAACAATTGGAGCATTTGTTTTGGCTGCTGGTTTTGTGCTATTTATCGATCCCCATCGAATTGCACCGGGAGGAGTTTATGGAATCGGAATAATTGTGCACTACCTCACACAGGGCATGTTTTCATGGGCACCCGAAGGATTTCCGATTGGAACGGTAGGCTTGCTACTCAACATTCCGCTAACTATTTTAGGAATTAAAATTCTTGGACCACGTTTTGGTGTTAAAACGGTAGTGGGTTTCATTTTATCGTCAGTTTTTATTGATACCCTACACATGATTTATGGCTACCATCCGCTCGTTGACGATATGCTGCTTTCATCAATTTTTGGAGGGGTTCTAATTGGCTTTGGGCTTGGGCTTATTTTTAAATCGAAGGCAACAAGTGGGGGGTCCGATATTATTGCCATGATAATTGCAAAGTACACCAGACTGCCCCTTGGACAGCTAATGATTTATGTTGACTCTACCATTGTGCTACTAGCCCTTGTGGCATTCAAGGATTGGAAAATCCCCCTCTACTCCTGGGTAGTGATTTACATAACGGGTAAGGTGATAGATATGACTATTGAAGGAGCCAGTTACGATAAAGCATTATTTATCATTAGCGACCGTTACGAGGAGGTGAGGTCAAAAATAATTAACGATCTCGAAAGAGGCGGAACGCTTATTAGCGTTAAGGGAATGTATAGTGGTGAGGAAAAAAAATTGATTTTTACGAATGTTTCCCGCAGAGAAGTTTTTATGCTTAAAGATTTCATTCGAGAGATAGACCCTAAGGCTTTTATTACAGTTATTGATGCCAACGAAATTCTTGGCGAAGGGTTTAAACCAATTAGTGAGGCGCTTTAGTTCTTTAGGCAAATGTTTACAAAATTCAACCTGATGGTTTAAAACCAATTACTTAATAAAAACTGATGACAGTAATTCAAGTACTATAAATGAACAATGGAAACAGAATAAGCCCTGTTATTGTGCTGTAAAATAAACTTTATATCTTTGATGCCGAAAATTCTTTGAAACGGCATTGCCCGGGTGGCGGAATTGGTAGACGCGCTGGTCTCAAACACCAGTGGTAGCAATATCATGCCGGTTCGATCCCGGCCCCGGGTACTTATTCCTTCCAATAGTTTAATGCTTAAGCTAATACTTGTGCTGCTTTTTTTACATTGATTAAAAATCATTCCTACATTTGCCTAACGCTGCAATCCTGAGTCCTCTATGAATAGAAAGACCAGTATGACCGACCCAAAACAGCTCCAGTTTGATAGACGTTATCTAGAGATGGCCCAAATTTGGGCTAAGAACTCCTACTGCAAACGTCGCCAGGTGGGTGCACTCATCGTGAAGGATAGGATGATAATTTCGGATGGTTACAATGGAACACCTTCGGGTTTTGAAAATATTTGTGAGGATGAAAATGGCGTAACCAAACCTTATGTTCTTCATGCCGAGGCAAATGCAATTACTAAGGTGGCAAAGTCAGGAAATAGCTCCGAAGGGGCAACTTTATATGTTACCTCATCACCTTGCATGGAGTGCTCCAAGTTGATAATACAAGCCGGTATAATTCGGGTAGTTTACTGCGACGAATACCATAATCCAGACGGCATTTCGCTTTTAAATAGGGCAGGAATAGAGGTGGTTAAAATTGATTTAAACGAACTTTAGCCGTCATACAAACACTTAAACTTATTGGTTAAGATGAAGTACCAAAATAGCAAAAAGGATATTTACTACCCTATAGTCTTGGCTCTAGTACTGGTGGCTGGAATATTTATTGGTCAGCGATTTAATGCAAAATCCTACAAACCCGGAACCCTGGTTTACAACCGCACTGATAAGCTAAGCAGCGTAATAAGTTACATAGAAGAGGAGTATGTAGATTCAGTTTCTGTTTCCGCGCTGGTCGAAAACACCATCCCGGCAATTCTCAAAAACCTTGATCCCCACTCTGTTTACATACCTGCTTCAGAGCTACAATCAGTAAGCGAACCCCTTGAGGGAGGCTTTGACGGTATAGGTATTCAGTTTAACATGTCAAATGATACTGCCGTAGTTGTTAATACTATTAAGGGAGGCCCCTCCGAAAGGCTTGGAATTTTAGCAGGCGACCGTATTGTAAGGGTTAACGGAAAACTGATTGCCGGGGTAAAGTTTCCGATGGACAGCATTCCCATTCTGCTGAAGGGGCCTACAGGAACCAAGGTTAAAGTTGAAATCAAGCGGAATGATGTTGACGAGCTGATTGATTTTGAAATAACCAGGGATAAAATTCCACTTAATAGCGTTGACATTGCCTACATGGTAACACCCGAAATAGGATACATAAAAATTACAACCTTTGCCAAAACAACCTATAAGGAGTTTCTTGAGGCAATGACCAAGCTCGAAAGCCAGGGAATGAAAAAACTTATAGTTGATTTACGCAGCAATGGTGGGGGATACATGGATGCTGCAACCAAAATTGCCAATGAATTCCTAAAGCCAAATCAGCTTATTGTTTACACCCAGGGAAAAAGCCGAACCCGCCAGGATGTTTACTCAACCGGAACGGGAAAATTCCAGGATATTCCACTGCAAGTCCTAATTGACGAGTTTTCGGCTTCGGCTAGTGAAATTTTTGCCGGAGCTATGCAGGATAACGACAGAGGCCAAATAGTTGGAAGACGCTCATTTGGGAAAGGTCTCGTTCAGGAGCAGATATTTTTTTCCGATGGATCTGCCCTAAGGCTTACTATTGCCCGCTACTACACCCCATCAGGCAGATGCATACAAAAACCCTACACGCCCGGCGACGATAACTACTTCAACGATATTACAAGCCGCTACCTGCATGGAGAATTTGAGGTTGCAGATAGCATACAGTTTGCCGATTCGCTAAAATACTACACAATAGGTGGAAGGGTTGTTTATGGAGGAGGAGGCATTATGCCCGATATTTTCGTTCCACTCGATACCAACGGAATTACTCCCTACCTGCAGCAGGTATCTCGTAGAAATCTAATATATCGGTATGCCTTCAACTTCACCGATCAGCATAGAAAAGAAACTAGGGGATTAAAAGACTTTACCTCTGTTGATAGGTTCATGAATAAATTTGACCTACTCTCCGACTTTATAAAGTTTGCCGAGCAAAACGGTGTGCCCAGAAACGAAAGGGAAATAACAGTTTCAAAAAAGATTTTGGATGCACAGGTAAAAGCAACCATTGCCCGCAATATTATTGATAATGAGGGGTTCTACCCTTACATTAAGAACATTGACGAAACCCTGCTGAAATCGGTTGAAAGTTTTAACAACAGGCAATAAGCCTTACTTGATATGAAGCAGTAGCGCCGGGGAATAGTTGAAATACTAGCTGCGTGTAATTCAATGATTTATAAGTGACTTTAATGCTGCAAGCGAATTATTCGGTTCTTCCATAAATCCTAAATGACCAGAATTATGGAGGGTGATAATTTGGGCTTCTTTATGCCTTTCGGAGATAGAACTTACAACTTCGGGGGGAATATGCCTATCATTTTCACCAAATATCATTGCAATAGGAATATTGGCTTTCTCTACCACCTCGTTTCTATCAGGGCGGATAACCATACCATTTAGTGCCCCAACTATCCCAGAATCGGGTGTTTCTGATGCTATTGATAAGGCGTAGGCAACCTTTTCGGGCATTATGGAAAGGTTACTGCTGGAAAAAAGGTTGGGAATAGCCTGTTGGATAATTTTTTCCTTGCCTCCTGCTTTAACCAACTCAATGTCGTGTAATCGGGCCAGCTGTTTATCGGGACTATCTGCATTTGGGGTAGAATGAAAAAGGCAAAGTCCTGAAAGTAACCGAGGGTAACGTTCGGCAAATGCCAGAGCAACGTATCCCCCCATGGAATGCCCAACCATGTATGCCTTTTCAACAGACAGGTGAGACATAACGGCTCTAACCGCATCGGCCATCAGCTCCATGCTGATTACCTCCTCTTCGCAGTGGGACTTGCCATGGCCGGGCAAATCCACCCGAATGACGGAGTAGGAATCCTCTATCTTTTCAGAAAAGTCATTCCAAATGTCCAAACTCTCCAGGTATCCGTGAAGCAACACAACACATGCTCCTTTTCCGACCATCCTATACCTGATCGTGCAAATCGGTAGTTCGATATATCCGTCCATATCATTGTTCTTTTTCCCCAAATCTCTCAACTTTTTTTTAAAAATCATAAGAAATTGCGTTTAATAACATAAAAAAGAACTGTATTTATTTTGAAATAATCAATATATTGCATCTGATTGGGATGCGGTTTTCGCACAATTTGGTTAACTGACACTAAACCTACAACTATGTCGGAATTCCTTTCTTCGAGCATTGGGAAAAAGTTAATTATGAGCATAACCGGCATTTTTCTGATGCTATTTTTGATTGTTCACCTTTCGGTCAACCTGATGCTAATGGTTGGAAACGGCGAACTTTTTAATCGTGCAGCGCACTTTATGGTTACAAATCCTGCCGTTAGGATTATTGAGCCCATTCTGGCTGTTGGGTTCATCCTGCACATCATTTACGCCACCTACATCACCCTTCTGAACAGGGGCAACCGACCGGTTAAGTATTCGAAAACATCATCATCGAATGGTCTTACAACCTGGCCAGCCAAAAACATGTTCATATTGGGTTCCACCATTCTTACTTTTCTAGTAATCCATCTAATTAACTTCTTCTGGAAGTTGAGATTTGGTAGCGTTGAAAGCATTACCTACGACAACTTCACCTACATGAAAGACGCATACTCCTTAGTGGCAGGTTTATTTACCGGTTACTGGTGGTACTGTCTCATATATATTGTTGGAGCCATCATGCTTGGGCTGCATTTAAGCCATGGATTTTGGGCAGCCTTTCAAACCCTTGGATGGAATGGTACAAAATGGCTTAAACGACTTGAAACGATAGCCTATGTTTATGCTGTGGTTATAGGTGGAGGGTTTAGCATAATACCCCTCTACTTTCTAATTTTTAAATAGATAAAAAAGAAAGGTTATGGTAAAACTTGATGCCAAAATACCGGATGGCCCTTTAGAGCATAAATGGACAAATCATAAGGCTTCGCTTAGGTTGGTTAACCCGGCCAACCGTCGGAAACTTGACATTATTGTGGTTGGAACAGGATTATCCGGTGCTTCAGCTGCTTCATCACTTGGTGAGATGGGCTACAATGTAAAAGTTTTTTGCTATCAGGATAGCCCCCGCCGTGCGCATTCGGTTGCCGCACAGGGTGGAATAAATGCTGCCAAAAACTATAAGAACGATAACGATAGCGTATATAGGTTATTCTACGACATGATTAAGGGGGGCGATTTTCGCGCCCGCGAGGCAAATGTGTACAGGGCCGCAGAAGTCAGCAATCAGGTAATAGATCACTACACCGCTTTGGGAGTTCCCTTTGCCCGAGACTATGGAGGGTTGATAGAAAATCGCTCGTTTGGTGGAGTACAGGTGTCACGAACATTTTATGCAAAAGGCCAAACGGGGCAACAGTGCCTGATTGGTGCTTATTCCGCCCTATCACGACAAATCAGCTTGGGATCAGTTACCATGTTTGCCCGACGGGAATTGCTCGATATTGTCCTTATTGGGGGTAAGGCTAGAGGTATAGTTGTGCGTAATCTGGTTACCGGCGAAATTGAGCGACATTCAGCCCATGCTGTTGTTCTTGCTACCGGTGGGTATGGTACTATTTACTACCTTTCTACTCTGGCTCTTAATTCGAATGGCTCTGCCGCATGGAAGGCGTATAAGCGTGGAGCCTTATTTGCTAATCCCAGCTTTGTTCAAATTCACCCAACAAGCATCCCGGTTCTAAACGACTACCAAAGCAAACTAACGCTTATGTCAGAATCGCTTAGAAACGATGGCCGTGTTTGGGTCCCAAAGCAAAAGGGTGATTCACGAAAACCCAACGATATACCGGAGGAAGAACGGGACTACTATCTTGAACGTCGTTATCCGGCTTTTGGCAACCTGGTTCCCAGGGATGTAGCCTCACGTGCCGCAAAGGAGCGCTGTGATGCGGGGTATGGTGTTGGCCCCACAGGTTTATCAGTTTACCTGGACTTTCGTGATGCCATAAGCAAAAAGGGAAAAAAATACATCGAGGACAACTATGGCAACCTGTTCGAAATGTATGAAAAAATTTCAGGTGAATCACCCTACTCCGTTCCCATGCGTATTTACCCTGCAGGGCATTACACCATGGGCGGGTTATGGGTTGATTATAACCTGATGACCACCATCCCCGGGCTTTTCGCAATTGGTGAAGCTAATTTCTCCGATCACGGGGCAAACCGGTTGGGAGCAAGCTCGCTGATGCAAACCTCGGGTGATGGGTACTTTATTCTTCCCTATACTATTTCCGATTACCTAGCCGACGAAATTCGTACACCCAAAATTTCTACCAGTACTCCCGAATTCGACGAGACGGAAAAAGAGGTTTGCGAACGTATTAACAGGTTGCTAAGCATAAATGGCAACGAAACAGCCTCTTCCTTCCACAAGCGTTTGGGTAAAATTATGTGGGATTACTGTGGAATGGTCCGAAATGAGGAGGGTTTGAAAAATGCCTTAACCTTGATAGATAACCTAAAGGTTGAGTTTTGGCAAAACCTTAAGGTCCCCGATTCTGCCAATGAGGTTAACCATGAGTTGGAAAAAGCTAGCCGCGTAGCCGATTTTTTGGAGCTGGCCAAACTGCTAGTTTACGATGCGTTAAACCGTAGGGAAAGTTGTGGCGCCCACTTCAGGGAGGAAAGCCAAACCGAAACGGGCGAGGCCTTGCGCGATGATGAACATTTTTCATATGTTGCTGCCTGGGAGTTTGCAGGCGACAATCAGGAGCCAATTCTCCACAAGGAGGAGTTAAAATTTGAGTATGTAAAGCTACAGGAACGAAGCTATAAGTAGTCCAAATTCTGCATCGGATTTAACCTAAAAGAGAGATATGAATATTAAGCTTAGAATATGGAGGCAAAAAAATGCCCTAAGCAAGGGAGGTTTTGAAACATACCAGCTTGGCAACGTTTCTTCTGAAATGTCATTTTTGGAAATGATGGATTACCTGAACAACCAGTTAATTTTAGAAGGGAAAAGCCCGGTTGCATTTGACTTTGATTGCAGGGAGGGAATCTGTGGCTCTTGTGGAATCTATATTAACGGAAGACCACATGGGAGCGATAGAAAAACAACAACTTGTGAGCTAAGAATGCGGAAATTTAAGGACGGAGAAACTATAACCGTTGAACCATGGCGGGCAGGACCCTTTCCAGTTATAAAAGACCTGGTGGTTGACAGATCGGCTTTTGACAAAATAATTCAAGCCGGGGGATTTATAACCGTTAACGCCGGTGCCGCTCCGGAAGCAAACAGCATTTTGGTTCCAAAAAGGAATGCCGATATAGCGTTTGATACCGCCTCGTGTATTGGTTGCGGAGCTTGTGTTGCCGCTTGCAAAAATGCCTCAGCCATGCTTTTTGTTGCGGCCAAGATTACGCATTTAGCCCAATTCCCCCAGGGAAGGATTGAGGCTCCCGAAAGGGTAAAGCGAATGGTGGCGAAAATGGACGAATTAGGCTTTGGCAGTTGCACAAATACTCGTGCATGTGAAGCCGAATGCCCTAAAGGAATTTCCATTACTGCAATTGCCAAGCTTAACAGGGACTATATTTCGGCTAAAATGAAAGATTGATTTTGCAATGATTTGGGGTTAATGGGAAGTTATTAAGGTAACATTAGTTGGCGCATTGCAATAAAAAAATTACTTTTGCAAAGCATTTCAGTGTTCACCAGGGCATGATTGCTATTTAAATCTTTCATAATTTGCGGGAGTAGCTCAGTTGGTAGAGCATCAGCTTCCCAAGCTGAGGGTCGCGGGTCCGAGTCCCGTTTCCCGCTCAGGAGTTCGGGCTGCAGGATGTTTCTCCTGTGGCTTTTTTATTGGTTAGAAAGTTGAAAAAGCCAAAGGAGTTTCCATGAGCCTTGATGAAGGAACGCTCTTCCTCCAAGCCACTTGCAACCATCGAGGCGGCCCTTTAAAATTTGCGGGAGTAGCTCAGCTGGTAGTCCGCCAGCCGGCGGATCCCAAGCTGAGGAGCACAGTCCGCCCACCGGCGGATCGCGGGTCCGAGTCCCGTTTCCCGCTCAGGAGTTCGGGCTGCAGGATGTTTCTCCTGTGGCTTTTTTATTGGTTAGAAAGTT
>Ga0116191_1000287_pt1 | contig 49017 bp, 35 predicted proteins | sample AD_UKC111_MetaG_FD_89897 | JGI IMG/M metagenome (GOLD analysis project Ga0116191, IMG submission 89897) | Active sludge microbial communities of municipal wastewater-treating anaerobic digesters from Hong Kong - AD_UKC111_MetaG | ecosystem: Engineered > Bioreactor > Anaerobic > Digestate... | reverse complement strand
GCCTTCGCCGCCGTGGTCAGTTTCGGTGCCATCGGCGGAGTGTTGGGGGCGGTCTTCCCCGAAACCTTCTTCGGCCTCGCCGACCAGGTCATCTGCCCCGCCCCGGCGCAGTTGAAGGTCGAATCATGGAACGACAATATCAGCGTTTACTGCGTGAACGAAGAGACCCGCCAGTCCCGCGACCAGACCCTGCTGGCGCTGGGCGTGGTGCTGGGCGGCATCTTCCTCGTCATCTTCTGGATTGCCTTCTTCATCCTCCTGATCATCCGCGCCGCGCTGCGCAAGAAATACGGGGGCTAACCGGAAACACAAAACCGGGCATCCGTTGCCGGCTGCCCGGAATATTCGCTAATGGCTGCGTCATCACTTAATTACTGGCACCAGAACTCGATTTCGTCCCCGTCGCTGACCGATCCGCTGCGCGACGCGCCGCCGCAGCCGTAGGCCGTGTAGCTGTACGACCCCGAACAGATGCTCAGAGTCTGCGTGCCGGGCGAGACGTAGAACGTAAATTTCACCGGCCCGCTCAGATACAGCGTCACCTGCCCGCCGGTATCGTTTTGGATGGTGATCGACGCGTTCTGGTCGCAACTGGGCGTCGCCGCCAGCGGGATGAACGCAACTGTGGGCAGCGGCATAGGTGTGAACACCGGCAGCATGGCAATATTGACTGGAATCGTGACCAGCTCTCCCCAGACCCAGCAGCCGCACGATGGATCATCCGGGTTCTGCACGTAGTAGTAATCGCTGCCCGAGGTGCGGCCGAGCACCATCACCTCTCTGCCCTGCGGAATCGTCACCTCGATCGGGTAATCCGTGGAGGGTCCGCTGCGGCAGTTGGTGTTCTTGGTCGCCGAAACCCACTCCTCCTCCGCGGTGGGGGTGGCTTCCGGCTCCTGCGTCGCCGTGGGTGCAATGTACACCGCTTCCGGCGCTGCCGTGGATACGTAGTCATTCCCCGATTCAGTCCCGCAGGCCAGCAGCAACAGGAGGACGCTGAAAATCAATGCAAGCCGCAGTGAGGTCGATACACGCATTTACCACCTCCAGGATACATGAGGGGCGCGAGGGCGTCAGCTCACTCGCACCAGAACTCGATCTCGTCACCATCGCTGGCTGAACCGGTGCGCGAGGCGCCGCCGCAGCCGTAGGCCGTGTAGCTGTAAGTGCCCGGGCAGACGCTGATCTGCTGCTCCCCGGCAGGAACGTAAAAGGTAAAACTGGCCGGACCCTTCATGTAAATGGTCAACTGCGCGCCGGTGTCGTTGATGATGCTGATCGAAGCGCTGCGGTCGCAGGCGGGTGTTGGGGTATACGGCACCGCTGTGGGGATCGGCATGGGCGAGGGTGTGGGCGTGACCGTGGGCAGGATCACTGGCGTCACCATGTAAATGTATTCGTAGCGGGTGCCCGCCGGGTAGGTATCCCAGCCGTCGAAGATCTCGGCGTCGAACTCGTAGCCGATGCGGATCTGGTGCGGCTCTCCGATCTCCCAGCCGGAGGTAATGACGCCGGTGAAGATCGATGGGTACCCCGGATCAGGATTATCCACCGTGTAGGCCACGTCCTGGGCGGTGAAGCGTTCATCGTAATAATTCTGTCCGTCGATCTCGAAGAAGAACTTGAGATGCTTGATATTCTCCGCCAGCGCGGCCTCGTCCTTGGCGATCCATCCGATGCTGAAATATGCATTCACATCCGGCGGGATTTCCACGTAATACTCCTCGCCAGCCGGGATCTCTCCCGCAGCAAAGGAGTTGATGCTGGAGGCCTCGGGGCAGTAGCGCAGGTACGCGCAAGGGGTCAGGTTGATCGCCGGCAGAGGTGTCGGCGTTGCGGTGGAGGTGGGTGTCACGCTGGGCGTGACGGTGGCTGTAGGCGTGTCGGTCGGTGTGGGCGTGGCTGACGCGAAAAGCCCTTTCAGGGCTTCCGGTCTGAAATTGCAGCTCATCAGGATAAGGACAGAAAATGCTAGTAGAAGGAAACGGATGGTTGTTGAGCGTGTCATCGTCATTCCTCGCGATCGTGTTCGGTTGTCAGGTTGGGTACGGTGGTTACGATCTATATAGATAATAGTGGAGTTCGGTAATAAATGCAATTAATTCAAGAGTAAATCCTGTGTAAAAATGAGCCTCTCAGATTGCTTCCAGGCATTCCCAATGACACCCTGCATGCGATCTCTGTACCTGGCTTACCCGGTTAATACCCGGCTTCTTTGCGTTTGCGCTCGTACTCCTCCTGGCTGATGAGCCCGGATCGATATAAGCGCTCCAGGTCGTCGTGCGGCGTCACCTTGACCTCTTCCACCACCGGTCCAGCCTGGCCTTTGGTCATCACGTAGGTTTTCGATGCCTTCTCGTGCGGATACTGCTGTGTGCGCCCCAGCCCGGCAAAGAAAACCCACCCCAGGATGGATGCTGTCACCACGATTCCGAACAGAACGGCCAGCCCCAGCAGGTATAGCAGCACCGCGCGCAGCAGCGACGTGCCCCATCCCGGCTTCTCGCCGTTAACGTCGACCACGCGCAGCCCCAGCGCCATCTTGCCCAGCGTGCGCCCCCAAAGCGCAGTCATGACGGTGTCATAGGCCATCAACAGCAGCAGGAAGATAAACGCCGAGAGCAGCCCCATGAATGTTGAGTCAGTTTCTGAGCTTCCTGCCAAATCCGTGAACGGCACGAAGAGCATCAACGTGAGGGGAAAGATCACAATTGCACCCACAGCCAGGTCGATCAGCCGCGCCACCAGCCGCCGGTACGGTGACGCCAGCCCTGAAATTTGAACCTGGGGAGTTTTAGCGGTTCTCATACAGGCACCTCCGGTTCCACCTCATTGAGGTCGCTGAATTTCTGAGCATATTCCGGCCGCGTGATGGAAATGCTGACGTTAAATCCCTGGCTGCCGTCGAGTCGGGTGACCTCGTTGAGTGACGCCGTCACAACCTCTTCGACGAATTTGTCTTTGAATATCGACTTGACCGGGAAGCGGATGATCAGGTAGAACACCAGCCAGGCGATCACGATCCCTGCCGCCATCAGCAACCCGCAGCACACGAACTGTGATCCCGGAGCGTTCGCAGCAAAAGAGGTCAACAGCAGTCCCAGCGGGATGCCAAACACCAGCGCGAGAATATAGACAGCCGTATCCAGACGGCGGGTTGCTTTGACCTTCTTGAAACAGGTATCACAATAAGGAACACCGGTAACCTGCGTGCGCACCTGGCCTACATTCTTCATCTTCCGCGCCAGGTGGATATCGTCGGTCATCGTGGGTGCCGCTCCGCATACCACGCACTCGTGCGGCCATTTCACGGCATCCACGTTCTCCTCGACCACGAATCCGCCGCCGGATTTACGAATTTTTGCTTTCCTCTCAACAACTGCATCCATAAAGCATCCTCCTTTCGATCATAATACAGAAGAATCCAGGAGCCTTTGGCTATGCAATTGTCATGTAAGCGGGAAAGCAAGGTTCGGCAAATCCAGGAGATAAAGCTGGAACCTTTACAAATTCATTATACACAAAATGGAGTTGGCAGGCTGACCGCCAGTAAAAATGATGAGTGAATTCCTTACGTTACTCCATATCAAAGAACCTGGCATAAAATTCATCTTTGGCGAAGACATATCCAAAATCAGTTTTCACCAGCAATTGATATCCAGCCAGGTGTTCGTTGATCACATCCGAATAGAACTCCACCATCGCCGTCATTTCACCCGGCCGAATGGATTGCTCGATCTTCGACTCATCGGAGAAGTAGTAGGCATTGTCGTACTCAATGAACAACACATCCGGATCAATGGTATGGATGTAATCGTAATCTGCCAGGCTCCAGTCATAAGTGATTTCGTAATTCGCCCGCGGTTCAACATATGCCCGCCAATCGCGGTAAATTTTCACTTTGACATCCGCGGGGATTTTCGCCAAGAATTCTTCAGAGGCTACATTGAATAAATTGATGCTGCCGGAGTTTTCCTCTTTGTGTAAGGCTGACTCCAAAATTTTTGCATCTTTGAAGGCATTGACACCCACCTGCGCAACGACAATGACAGCCAGAAGAATGACCAGTAATTGCTTTCGATCAAATTTAACCGCAGGTAAATTCCGCCCGATTCTGATTGTTCCAGGGGCGGGAATCAGAAGGAAAAGCCCTGCCAACAATGGGATGGCAGCAGGTAATAAATAATGTTCTCGAAGAGTGGACGCAAATATGACAAAGTATCCCAGGTATCCGATCAACCAGGCAAGGATGATCATACTTCTGGTCCGCACTGGTTTGTGGAAAAGTCCCAGAACGAGACTTGCGGTGGAGAAGAGTGCCAGGAGAATAGAACCGTAATTTTGTGAAAAGATATCCCGAATTGCCGTGATTTGAGATTGATTACCTTCTGTCTTCACCCAGAAGCCTACGGTGCTTTGTTCAAGATTAGCCTTGAAAACACTAATGATCTCTCCACGCTCAATCGGCAATAGCAGCAAAGGATTCGTGATTATGACTGTACCAACAACTACAGCCAATTGTAGAAGGGTTGCCAATACAAGCCGTTTGAAAGGTATCTTCTTCGAAAAGAATCCATAGAGCAGATAGACAATGTAGGTAACCACAAACAAGACGCCGAGGATTTTTGATCCGATTGCCAGCGCAGCTGCAACGCCTGAGAAATAAAAGTATTTCCCAAAGCGGAAATCATCTTTATCTAGAAAGAAGAGAGTCAATACAACAAATAGTGTCAGGAGGCTGTCGGGGTGCCACCATAGATTGTTGGTGACTGCTGCCGGAAGCGTAAGAAGCAGAACAAAACACAGCACTGATTTCAGTTTTGAGGAAAACCGCGTCACGATCCATGTCATCACCCAGGCAGATAGGATCATCGGCAATACATTGATCAGCTGCCGGAGTACCATCACGATCGTGCTGGTTTGCTCTGTCCAACCACTGCCCAAAATCAGTTTTACCGGAAGGATCGCTAGCGCAGAAAAAAAGTAGAAGGGGTATCCATAATAATAATGAAGATAGACAACAAAATTCCGCAGGGTTTGATAGAGCGTCTCTCCCGGTGTGAGCATACGGATAACATTTGGATATTGCGCAAACTCATCATGCTCAAAAGCGCTGATCATGTTGATGTCTTTTGCCCCCAGTAAATTTGGAGGAATGAATAAGCTGAAATATAAAATGGACAACATGAGTAAAATAAAAAACGTCCATTTTTTGGATTTATTCATAGCATCAACCTCATTCATTCGTACCGGATTTTTTCTACGCTTCTTCGGGGTCTTCCTGCTGGTCGCCGTAGTCCAGAACCTCGCGTACCTGTAAACCGCTCTGCTGCGGTCCGATGATCTTTTGTTCTTCCAATGCATCGATCAGGCGGGCGGCACGGTTATAGCCCACCCTCAACCGCCGCTGCAGCATGGAAATCGAAGCCTTGCCTTCACGGCGCACAACTTCAACCGCTTCCTTGAGCATGGGGTCGCCACCCTGGAGGTCATCGCCGAAAAAGGACCCCTGTTTGAGCGGAATGCCAGTAGGGAGCATTTCAAGGCTGGCATCAGGTAATTCTTCTCCGCCTTCTGCCCGCCGGTTCATGGCAATCACCCGCCAGGTATCCACCAGACGTTGAATTTCAGGATCTGAAACGTAGACGCCCTGCAAACGTACTGGCGCCGGTGCATCAGGAGCCTGGTACAACATGTCTCCGCGGCCGAGCAGCCTTTCTGCGCCCGGCTGGTCAAGGATGACACGGCTGTCTGTTCCTGAAGCCACCATGAATGCCACACGCGCCGGGAAGTTGGCTTTGATCAACCCAGTAACCACGTCGACAGAAGGACGCTGGGTGGAAATAATCAGGTGAATTCCGGTGGCGCGGGCAAGCTGTGCCAGACGGGTGATGCTGCGCTCGGTTTCATCAGGGGCAAGCATCATCAGGTCGGCCAGTTCATCGATCACGATCACGAGATATGGGATATGCTCCCCGCTCTTGTGATTGAAATCCGAAATATTGCGTGCCCCGGCGTTGGCAAACCGCTTATAGCGTAAATCCATTTCACGTAAGACCCACTGCAGCGCACCCGTCACCCGCTCCGCATCGACCACCACCGGAGCCAGCAAATGGGGAATCCCGTTGTACCCGGTGAGCTCCACACGCTTGGGATCCACCAGCACCAATCGCAGATCCGCCGGGGAATTATTCAACAGCAGGCTAGTGAGAATGGCGTTGACCAGCACAGATTTACCGGAATTCGTGGTACCGGCCACCAGCAGGTGCGGCATATTGGTCAGGTCAGCGCATACCGGCTTGCCGGCGACGTCCTTCCCAAAGGCAAAACGCAGTGTGGACTTTACCTTCCGGAATGCTTCTGTTTCAATCAGTTCGCGCAGCGAAACAAGAGATAACTCAGAATTGGGGACCTCAATTCCAACATACGCCTTTCCGGGAACAGGTGCCTGTATGCGGATGCTGGGTGCAGCCAGGGCAAGCGCCAGGTCGTCCGCCAGGTTGACGATCTTTGCCACACGCACGCGGGTACGACCAGTGCGGGATTCGATGAAATCAGGCTCAACACCATACTGGGTGACAGCAGGTCCGCGGTGAATCTCGACAATATGCGCCGGTGCACCAAAGGATGCCAGGGTCTCCTCAATGATGCGGGCACGTTCCTTATCGTAATGCGATTGAACCATGGCCGGTGAAGCAGGGTCGAGAATATCGGCAACCGCAGGCATTGGCCAGGGTTTTTCCGGTTTTGTCACGTTCGTATGTACAATTGGAGTCGTGTGCGCAGCAGATTCCGTTGGTTTCATTGCAGGTACATTTTGTTCATTTTGAGCAGCGGCGGAGCTTCTGCCAACGGTTTCGTTACGGCGTGCAGTTGCTTGCAACCGCACTACAGTTTCTCCTGTCTCTAAACGGTTGAACCCTTCAGGCAATTCACTGGATGTGGAGTCAAAATTACTACGTGATTTTGCTTGTGAATAGTCGAAGGACTGCTGGCGAGGAATTGGTGCCGGACGGTTTGCTTTGATCTTCTGAAACAGTGCACCAAAACGTTTTGCGAGTTCTGGTAGAGAGATATCAATAATAAAGATGAGTGCAATGAGAAACCAGGCAACCAACACTACCGCTTCACCCGCTCGCCCCAACGTATTTTCGAACAGATCATTCAATCCTGCTCCGATGAATCCACCCCCGCGGCCAAGCCGTGCGCTGTTAAATCCGCCGCCCTCGAAGAAATGGAACCAGGTGAGCAGGTTGAAATAGATCAAAATAACTCCGCCAATGCGCATCCCGGAGACGCGGGGCAGCCGGTCATAATGCCTCAAGAGTAAGGTAATACCCAGCAGAAGCATCGCCAGCGGCAGGATGATTCCTCCCCATCCGGCGATTTGCCCGGTGGTTGTTGCAATCCAACCAGTAAAAAGCCCATTTGTGTTGGCAAAGAGGGCAACAAGTCCCAGCACGCCCACAACAACCAATAGACCGCCGATGAAGTTGAGTTTCTGATCAAGGGTTAAGCGCGATGAATAGCCTGTTGTTGTTTTGCGTGTTCCACGCTTCGTTGCAGACTTCGACCTTGAATTGGACTTATGGGAATAACTTGATTTAGGCATGAGATCTCTCTTGTTCAGGCAGCGGGCAATTCTCAGCATACTGGATGCAGTTTCCATACCATTTTATCATTTATGTATTTGGAGATTGGTAAAACACGAGATTGGACTGAGAAAATTAAAAGAGAGGATAGAAGTTCCAGATGAGAATACTAATCATCAGTCACCAATCCCCCAATTTTGTTCAAGATCTTCCGCGTGGATTCGAATGCAAGTACAGGCAGCGCGTCAAGCGAGAACCACCCCACCTCATCTGCATCATCGGCTGCGGCAAGTGTGCCTCGCAGCACATGGGCACGATAGACCAGGAAGATGTCTGACCCGCGGAGGTGCTCCCTTCCGGTGATCAAATCGAGCAATCCATCGATTTCTGCAGTCAGCCCAGTTTCCTCAACGCATTCTCGTAAAGCCGCGGCAGCAGGGTCTTCGAAAGCATTGACGAAACCTGCTGGAATACTCCAGGCACCCAGATGCGGTTCCATGATCCGTCGTACGAGAAGCACTTCCCGCCCGCGCAGGATCAATACGCCCGCAGCCACCTTTGGATCTTCATAATGGACCCAGTCGCAGGCAGGGCATGCCGGACGTTTTTCGCCCATGACCAACCGCTCTTCGAGCGGTGTGGCACATCTGGGACAATACTTGTATTCGTTATGGCTGTGCATTTCAGCGTTTGCGGAGGATGAAAGCGATGATTCCACTGAGAAGGGCGATTCCGCCAGTGATGAATACCAGGAGTATTCTTAATGATAAGGTTTCTTGCGCTGTTGACTTGCTCGCCTGGTCAGTTTCCATAACTGTTCCACGGTACTCGGGTTCTGGCAGCCCTAGGATCAGAGTCGAAAGATCCCCGGCATTATCCTCCTGAGTGGACGCCTCTCCAGTGACTTGAGGTGTAGCTAACGAAGATGCTTCCGCAGTTGGCGGAACTGCAGCCAGTGAGGGTACTTCCTCTTCAGCGAGAGGGGTCGCTGCTAGAGCGGGGGTTTCCGTTTCTCCTGGAGCATCCACGCTTTCCGTAATGGGTATGGTTGACACAGGGCCTCCACCCCTGCCTCCAGCAAACGTTACACTGTCATCAGGGGTGCCACCTCCGCCGCCCATCCCCAGTATTGGATTCCAATAAATGATTGCTGGAGATTCAAGATTTCCGGTATCATCGCTGGATTTTTCCATTGATAGAGTACCAGTCTCATTTGCTTGAGATACTGCTGCCGGCATGCCAAAAAAGAAATACGGACTGACAAACAAAACCACTGTCATGACAGCCATTGCAATGGAAACATATTTTAATGCTGGCTGCAGCCAGGGAGTACGAATGGGAGCCTTGGTTTTGGTTGGGGAAAGGGTAAAGTTGCGAGGAGCGCGTTTTTGTGGGAGGGAACGCAACATTCGACGGGTGTAAGCAATTTCATCAAATCCTTTCTTGAACGAAGGTTCTTGTTCCAAACGGATCTTGATTTTTTCTGCCTCTGTGTGAGACAAAGCATTGTCCAGATAGGCAGAAATCATGATCCAGTCTTTATCAGTTAATGTCTTGCTCATCAGCGGGCTCCACCATCAAGACGAAATTGAGGGGGAAGAAGTTCCTGAAATTGCTGCAAGCAATCGCGTAATTTTAAGCGTGCACGAGCCAGGCGGCTTTTCACAGTTCCAAGGGGGGTATGGACAGATTTTGAGACTTCATCGTAATCCATACCCTGCACATCGACCAGCACCACGACCGATCTGAACTCAAGCGGCAGGTTTTCCAGGCAGTGCTGCAAGGCATGTTCGAGTTCAGCCTGCTCGAGGGATTCTTCCGGTGAAGGATCATCCGCTGCCAGCCATTCGGCAGAATCTATCTCTTCACCGTCCGAGGGATTTATCGGTTCGAGCGGAACCGTTGGACGGCGTTTCTGACGACGCAATTCGTCATAACAGCCGTTGGTTACCATGCGCATGACCCAGGCTTTGAACGATCCGCCGCGGTAGGTACGCAAGTTGCGGTATGCAGAAATGAAAGCATTCTGAACGGCGTCTGACGCTGAATCTTCGTCACCAAGCATACGGTAGGCAACATTAAAAGCCAAATCCTGGTACGCAAGGACAAGACGATTAAAGGCGTCCAATTCACCATGCAGGGCTTCGTTGATCAGTGTCTGTTCATCCATAATCAAATAATTGTATCTTAATTGTCAAGTAATTGCCGAAATGCCAAACAAGGCAATTGGCTATCTTCTTGACAGCCCCCTGTCCAAAGGTATAATCGAAGCAAATAGACCTGCTCGGGAAATATTTCTTCTGACCTTTTCAGAGAGCCTGCGACTGGTGTAATGCAGCAAGTTCAGAATAAAATTTTCCAACCCGATCACCCTTCCAGGGTGGGTCGCCTCCGCAGGGGCAGTAATGCCGTAAGGAGGCCGGACGCGCCGTTACCGCGACAAAGAGGTTCCCGTACTATGGGAACGAATGCAGGTGGCACCACGAGCGCGCCCCTCGTCCTGCTGAGGATAGGGGCGTAATTCTATTAATAAACGAGGTGCACAATGCTAGATATCAACTTGATCCGCGAAAAACCAGAACTAGTTAAGACAGCTCTGGCCAACCGCCAGATGGATACTGCTGAAGTTGACCTGGTACTCTCCCTTGATACCGACCGCAGAAACCTGCTGGTAAGAGCTGAGAATCTCAAAGCCCAACGCAACAAGGTGTCAAAAGAGATCAGCCAGACTAAAGACCCAACCGAACGCCAGCAAAAAATCGAATCCATGCGCCAGGTGGGTGATGAGATCGCGCAACTGGATGAGACCGTTCGGACCGTGGAAGAAAAACTACAGGGTATCCTGGCAACCATCCCAAACCTGCCGGATCCTTCCACCCCCATTGGTAAAGACGAAAGCGAAAACATTGTCTTGCGAAATGAAGGTGTCGTTCCATCCTTTGATTTCACCCCCATTCCACATTGGGAGTTGGGACCAAAACTTGGATTGATCGATTTCGAACGCGGTGTCAAACTGACTGGATCGCGGTTCTACGTGTTGAATGGTGCCGCTGCCCGGCTGCAGCGCGCACTGATAGCATGGATGCTCGATCTGCATATCCGCCAGGGATACGAGGAACGCTATACACCGTTCATGGTCAAAGCAGAGACTCTCTATTCCTCCGGGCAGCTTCCCAAGTTCGTGGATAACCTCTATCACGATATCGAGGAAGATCTGTGGATGGTTCCAACCGCGGAGGTTCCGCTCACTGGAATGTACCGGGATGAAATCCTTGACGAATCCACCTTACCGCAAAGATATACAGCTTATACTCCTTGTTTTAGGCGTGAAAAGATGAGTGCCGGCCGCGACGTGCGGGGGATCAAGCGCGGCCACCAATTCGACAAGGTGGAAATGTACATCTACTGCAAGCCGGAAGATTCGATGAACGAATTGAACAAGATGCTGGCAGACGCCGAGGAAACCTGTAAGCTGCTCGGTCTGCCCTACCGGGTGAAACGGCTGTGCACTGGTGACCTGGGTTTCAACGCTGTGATCACTTATGACCTGGAGGTGTGGGCTGCAGGCTGCAATGAATGGCTGGAAGTATCTTCGGTTTCGAATGTGGGTGATTTCCAGGCCCGCCGCGCAAACATCAAGTATAAACCTGCAGATGGCGGTAAAAATTGTCTGGTGCACACACTCAATGGTTCAGGCCTGGGGATGCCGCGTACCTTCATTGCTGTATTGGAAAACAACCAGCAAGCAGATGGTTCGATCAAGGTTCCCGAAGTGCTAAAACCCTGGATGGGTGGTATTGAGATAATTCGATAAAGATACCTTTAAAGTAACAATACATATTTCATGATCGGAGGATATCTGGAATCCCGGATAACCTCCGATTTTTCATAATCTGGTTGGTATGACAATTATGATACAATCCTTTCAAACTAGACTATCTTTGTCTACTTAATGTTAGGAATGGATAAATAAAGTGGAAACTGTAGCAAACTCATCCTGGTTCATCCCCGTATTGGCAGTGGTGATGAGCATCGGTTTATTCGGACTGCTCTTTTACATCATTCCGGGGTTGACAATTATCTGGCTGGCAATCCTGGCTTATGGGATCGTCACCGGTTTTTCACTGGGATCGGGAATACTCTTTGCAGTGGTTACCTTACTCATGCTGGTCGGGAACCTGATCGACAACTTGTTTATGGGCAAGGAAGCGCGCAAGACCGGCGCAAGCTGGTCATCGATCATTGTTGCATTGGTTGCAGGAATTGCCGGAACATTTATCCTGCCGCCGTTTGGAGGGCTGCTTTTTGCAGCAGTAGCAATTCTCATTATTGAATGGATCAAAAAGAAAGATGTTAAAGAAGGTTTGAAATCGACTGGCAGCATATTGAAAGGCTGCGGATTTGCCGTTGTCGCACGCTTTGGGATCGGTGTAATGATGATCCTTATGTGGGTAGCCTGGGTATTGTGGTTGTAGAAACAGTTGACTGTTAATCTGACACATCCCTGATAGCTGTTGGGGATGTGTTTTTTGTTTGAGGAACTTGATTTTTATGATTTCTTATGGTTATCCAACCCGGCCAGGATGCCAATTCCGAAACCCAATACGATCAGTAACAAGTACAAAGAAAAACCAGCCATGGCAAAGAGCTTTTTACTGAGCACAATGAATGCCGCAAAGATGAAGAGCAGGAATACACTCACCAGCGATAGACTGATTTTGCTCTTCTTGATCTTCCTGGAAAGTGAATACCCGGCCAGTAATAACAGGATAAAAATCGTCAGTTTGAAAACCAAGGGAATTCTCTCATTCAGATAAAGGTATCAATACGCGAATTTCTCTGAAATGCAACAGTTACTGGGTTTTTCTTTGTCTTTCTAGCAAAACCTGATATATAACGATCGATCCCGCCACCGCGGCATTAAGCGATTCGATCCGGCCGCGCATGGGCAGTGCCAATAAAAAGTCACAGGATTGGCGAACCAATGGCCTCATCCCTTCACCTTCATTACCAACCACAATGGCTATGGGACCTGTTAGCGGTACCTCTGTCACGGGCTTGGCACTTTCACCGCCTTCCAGTCCTACAACCCACGCGCCTGCAGTTTTGATTTGTTCCAGACTGCGGGAGATATTCCCCTGGGTGATCAACATATGTTCTGTAGCTCCTGACGAAGCACTGACGACGGCTGGCGTCACTTCAGCAGCCCGATGCTGAGGAATGACAACTCCATGCACACCGGCTGCCTCCGCAGTTCGCAGCAGTGTACCCAGGTTTTGTGGATTCTGAATCACATCAAGCACCAGTACAAACAATTCCTCACCACGCGAAACTGCCCGGTCAAGAATATCCTCCAAATCAACGTAGGGATATGCGCTGACCTCCGCAGCAATTCCCTGGGGATTCTCCCCCAGGCGGTCGATCTTTTCGCGTGGTACTTTTTCCACAGGAATGTGACGTGTAGAAGCGGTGTGCATCAAATCAGCAATACGCCCCTTTTCTTCTACTCCAGAAGCAAGAAGCAGGCGAAACACCTGGCGGCGTTTCGCCTGAACCACTTCCATCACGGGATTACGTCCAGTGATCCATTCTTTCATGTTATTCTCATTTCCAGTGCCAGGTAGTGCCTTCCTTGCTATCTTCGAGCGCCACACCCAATTCAGCCAGGCGGTCCCGCACCAGGTCAGAAAGCGCCCACATCTTATTGGTGCGCAGTTCTTTGCGCACCTCGATCAGCAGATCGATGAATCCGTTAGCAGTTGTTCCAGATTCCTGCACCTTTTCGAGAGTCAAACCCAGCACGCCTGTTAGTTTGCGTAATAATTCCTGCGCAGGAGCCAGTTCGGTATCCGTAGCACCATCAGCACGCACCTGGTTGGTAATCCTTACCAGTTCGAATAATTGTCCAAGCGCTCCGGCGGTATTGAAATCATCATCCATCGATTCAACAAAACCTTTTTCTGTGGCATCGATTTGAGTCTTCAATGCAGATAACGCAGCTTGCGGCGCACCCTGTGCCCCAGGAAGAGCCGGTTTGAGTGCGGATCGCAGGCGGTCGATACCCTTTTCGGTCTGGTTAAGGATATCCTCGGAATATGCCAGCGGATTGCGGTATCCCGAATTGAGTACCAGCATGCGCAGGGCATCCGCTGGATGGTGATCCAGGAACTCCTCTATGGTCACCAAATTACCTATGGATTTTGACATCTTCTCGCCGCTTAATTGCAGCATGCCGTTATGGATCCAATAGCGGGCAAACTGCTTGCCAGTGAAGCTCTCGCTCTGGGCAATCTCGTTTTCATGGTGGGGGAAGACAAGATCATTCCCTCCGCCGTGGATGTCGATCTGTTCACCAAGGTGATTGAGATTCATTGCAGAACACTCGATATGCCAGCCAGGGCGGCCTTTTCCCCAGGGACTATCCCATGAGGGTTCGCCAGGCTTGGCAGATTTCCAGAGGGCAAAATCCATTGGATCATTTTTACGTTCATCAACATCGATACGGAACCCGGAACGCATGTCCTCAATCCTGCGCCCAGAAAGCTTCCCGTAATCCTTGTCCTTCTGTACACGGAAATACACGTCACCGTCAACCGGGTAGGCAAATCCTTGATCCACCAACCCCTGGATCATCTTCAGAATCTGGTCCATTTCACGCGTAGCCCTGGGGTTTACCGTTGCAGGCAGGATGTTGAAATCCTCCAGATGTTTCTCGAATTCATGAATGTACATTTCACCCAGCGCAAATGGATCCACGCCTTTTTCACGCGCGCGAATAATGATCTTATCATCGACATCGGTGAAGTTCATGACGTGCTTCACCTCGTACCCGCGGAATTCCAGATAGCGCCGCAGAATGTCAAAAACCAATGCAGACATGGCATGACCGATGTGTGCTTTGGCATATACCGTAGGACCGCACACATACATTAATACTTTGCCAGGCTGCAGTGTCTGAAACTCTTCGGTGGTACGGGTCAATGTGTTATAAACTTTCAGCATGGTCCAGTTCCTCATTTCTCCTGCGTGATTCCTTCGTCAGGTTTGGCAAAGATCATCCTTCCGGCTGCGGTTTGGAGGACCTTGGTCACAACCACCTGTATCTCTTTATCCTTATACTCGCGTCCGTTTTCAACGACCACCATTGTGCCGTCATCCATATAGGCAACACCCTGACCTGACTCGCGCCCCTCCTGGATAACCTGCACGGTCATGATCTCCCCGGGGATAAGCACTGATTTTACCGCATTTGCGAGTTCATTGACGTTCAACACCGTTACCCCCTGCAATTCGGCGATACGGTTGAGGTTGTAATCATTGGTAAGGATGGGACAGCGCATCTGCCTCGCCAGAACAATGAGTTTGTCATCCACTTCACGCATGCCTTCGACATCGATATCACTGATGCGCACAGGAATGTTGGGTTCCTTCTGAAGGGAAGAGAGCACCTCCATTCCCCGCCGACCGCGTTGTCGCCGCATGTTATCAGGAGAGTCTGCGATATATTGTAATTCGTTCAGTACGAAGCGCGGGATAAGCAATGAACCGGGAAGAAACCCGGTGCGTGAGATATCTGCGATACGACCGTCGATGATCACGCTGGTATCAAGAAGGATCGTCCGGCTGTCAGCCCAATTCGCTGGACCTCCGGCTTCCTTTTTCTGAGACTGTCCTGCGCGAAGAGCAGATAACATCATAAAGATGTCTCCCTCACGCATCACAAAAACAGAAATACCTAAATACCCGAAGAGAACAACACCTACAAAAGGCAAGATTTTTCCAAAGGGATCAGGGAGCAGTGAAAGCGGGAAAGTCAGCAGCGCGGCAACAATCAACCCAATCACCAACCCGGTCAACGAGGCAAATAAAGTCTGGACAGAAGCGCGCCCCAGGCTGGAGCGAATCGCACGTACTGGACGGGTGGTGAAATAGGGGGTGAGGATCAATCCAATCAGTGCACCGACCAATCCAAACAGGAACGCAAATTGATCCACCGACATTGTTCCTGCAGGTGGATTGATATTTGAAATTTCACCAACGTACCGTCCCCAGTATGCTCCCCCAATTGCCAAACCGATCATGCCTATTAGACGAAAAATGAATTCAACCGACATAATAAATGCTCCTGGAATAAAAAGAAAAAGAATGAAAAGCCGGTGTGGAATGTTAATGTGCTGAATAATTTAATGAAGAAAATACATAAAGATAATAGCATGCACGATAGAGTTCGTCAAATGGATATTTGTGTCAGCAACCCCATAATGCTTACATCATGCTCAATGACGTGAGGATTTAAAAAGGAATATATGTGTAAAAAGGTTCAAAAATTATCAAAAAACCTGACACGTGTGAACCTGATGATGATGAATTAGTACACTTCATCCCATACGAAATGAAGAAATCTCCATCCGTCCCTTCCCCCCTTCCGAATTGAAAGCACTCCTGGTGTTCGATTGACCAGTCCTTCATTAGGTATTAGCTCTTCCTCCCGTAAAAGACACAGTGGTAATACCTGGTATTCATTATTAAAAGAACGGGGCACTCATTACGTGCCCTGTTCTCTGTAGCAATTATGTGATCCTTAAAATTCCTGATCAAGGTTCATGCGTAGGTTCAAGCGTTAGTTCAATCGTGGATGCTTGAGATTGAGTGGGAATAGTCTCCGGATCAGCCAGTTGGCGCATCATGAAGTCCAGCACCTGTAGTGCAGTCAGGTTCTTCATTTCTTTACCATAGCTCATGCTAATCTCCATGCGGAAGTCGGTTGCCGGAGGCCCAGAGCCAGAGTTCAGATGCTCATGGTCGCGCAATCCTCCGTTATATAATGGCTGTGCCGCTCGCCAAAAATTCCAGAGTGGAATCTCATATTCCGTTGCCAATTGTGCAATTAGTGGATTAATGGAATGGTCACCTTCATTATTATCCACTTTTGTGGCTAAAATCGGGACAATTCCCAGTTCGATCGATCGTTCAATAATCGTACGCATGTTTCGTTCAAACGACTCTGGATTAGCCTGATGGTAATAACCGTCGTTCGTTCCGAGCATGATAATAACAAAACTGGGATTATCAATTCGATACTGACATTCAAGCAGTGTGTCAGTTGAGGGACAGTCTTCTGTTTTCCACAGATAACTAAGAACTCGTGCTGTGTTCATCCCTGGATTGGTGGTCTGGCTGAGGATGCCGAAGGAACCTTTGAAGTAATCGATCGCGGGCTGCAGACTGGTATATGGTCCCAGGTAGTAAACATGGTCAAACCCTGATAGAAAATCAGGGTGCTGGCTATTGCAGTCTCCTACCTTGGTAAAACGCCGCGGATTTCGTCCCATCTCCTGCCCGGTTTGATAGATCTCGCGCACCCGGTCGGATATTTCAGTGGGTACTACCGGCAGCTCCTTCCAATAATCTGCAGGCAATTCGGTGGGGGTCGAATAGGGTTCCGAAGTGGCGGCGCTGGAGGTCTCGGCTGGTTGTGAGGGTTCAGTTGCCTGAACAGATACAGCTTCGGTTATTTGTTCAGCAGGTAATATTGCAGTTGAAAGAGCATCACCTGAGGCAGTGTTCTGGCAGCCGGCAATGATCAATGAGAAAATGCTCAGCATAATCAGTAATGCCAGTGGTATTTTTTTAAACGAGCGACGATCATAATGAATGAGTTGCATGGAAAATAATAACGTACAATCGTTTCTGTAAAATCTAGCACCTTAAAAAGTGTAGATCAGGTTATCCTTAAGGTTACCAGACCACAAAGGAGGAACCATGATCTACAAACATAATTTTACCCTACCAGAGGAATTGGTGGCAGATATTGCTGACCAGGGATTCGAGTTTATGCCGGAATTACTGCGCCTGGTGATCAATGCGGCCATGCAAATGGAGCGGCAGAAATATCTGGGGGTCGAGCCATATGAACGCGGCCCAGAGCGTCGGGACCAAGCCAATGGGTACAAGCCCAAAACGATGAAAACGCGGGTAGGAGACATCACCTTTGAGATTCCGCAGGTGCGCGAGGGAGATTTCTACCCTCAAGCACTGGAAAAAGGCCTGCGGAGTGAGCGGGCACTGGTGATGAGCCTGACCGAAATGTATGTCCAGGGTGTTTCGACCCGCAAAGTGGCTGCCATCATTAAAAAGTTGTGTGGCAGTAACGTCTCCTCCAGCCTGGTCAGTCGTGCGACGGCCCAGATGGATGAGCAACTCACCCAATGGCGCAATAGTCCGCTCGGTGAGAGTATCTATCTGTATTTGGATGCCCGGTATGAGAAAGTGCGTCAGGACGGACAAGTCCGCGATACGGCTGTGCTGATTGCCGTAGGGGTAGGCCCTGAAGGTCACCGGAAAGTGCTGGGGGTTTCGGCTTCTCTCAGTGAACAGGAGGTGCATTGGCGAACTTTCATGGAAAGCCTGGTGAAACGCGGCTTGCGCGGGGTTCAACTCATCATCAGCGATGATCATGCCGGGTTGAATGCAGCCCGGAAAGCTGTTTTTGGCGGGGTGCCCTGGCAGCGCTGCCAGTTTCATCTCCAGCAAAACGCCCAGGCTTATGTGCCACACAAAGAAATGCAATTGGAAGTTGCCGAAGCCCTGCGGACAGTCTTCAATGCCCCCGATCGGCCCACGGCTGAACGCTACCTGGCGGACGCAGTGAAGAAATACGAAAAATCTGCCTCACGATTGGCCACCTGGATGGAACAGAATGTCCCTGAAGGATTGACTTGCTTCTCTTTTCCAGCTGCACACCGGCGTTCTATCCGAACCTCCAATCCGGTTGAACGGCTGAACCGCGAGGTCAAGCGCCGCACTCGAGTCGTGGGCATCTTCCCCAACGAAGCTTCCTGTCTGCGCCTGGTGAGCGCCATCTTATTGGAAATCAGCGATGAATGGGAGGCGGGCCGTATCTACCTGTCTATGCCTGCTCCAGGATCGACGTAGCAGCCGTGGCTGTGGATATGTGGGCGGTGCTCTTCCCGTCCACATATCCACAGCCTTCTTCTCCGTACCTTAACAAAACCTCGGTATAACCTGATCCATTTTACAGAAAATTACTTGCATAATCTGGAAAATATTAATCCTTATGGTTTAATGCCGGAATTATACTCCCGATAAGATGGCATGAAAGGTTCATGATCACCAGTAATCTGCGTCCTTGATGGCTTTTTTAGTCGTCGTGCGATCTGTGTTTAAACTGCCGTCAATAGGATATAAAATAGAAATACGTCAATTCTCCTTTATAGATAGATAGAAAAAGACACAACAGCAAGGAAATTTCAGGAAAACCATATGCAGAGAAAAATCGACAATCTAAAGAAAATGTTTCATGATTATCCGCGGGCATTCTGGATTTACAATGTGGTGGTTTTCATTGATCGCCTCGGTGGATTCATGCTCTATCCGTTTTTCGCGTTATATCTTACAGAAAAGTTTGGAATCGGCATGTCCACGGTGGGACTTTTATTCGCATTATTCTCCGTCTCGGGCATGATCGGAGGTGCTCTCGGCGGTGCACTCGCTGACCGTATCGGACGTAAGTCGGCTGTTGTGGCAAGTCTTCTCCTCTCCTCGCTCAGCGCTTTGGGAATGGGCTTTGCGCCAACCCTGGCGGTATTTGTGGCTGTTTCCGCAATCGTGGGAACATTGAGTAGCATCGGCGGACCAGCAGAAGAAGCTGTTGTGGCGGATCTGTTGCCGCCTGAAAAGCGCGCAGAAGGTTACGGGATTATCCGGGTAGTCTTCAATATCGCAGTGATCATTGCCCCTCCTATCGCCGGTTTGCTGGTAACGCACTCTTACCTCACTCTATTTATTGTTGATGCGGTGATCAGTGTAATCGCAGCCGGAATCGTATACTTTGCATTGCCTGAGACCAAACCCCAGGCAAAAATCGATGCAAAACCAGAAACCATGGGCCAGACCTTCGCTGGTTATGTACGCGTGCTTAAGGATGTCCCCTTTCTGCTTTTTATCGGTGTCACCGTACTGATGACACTCGTTTATATGAACATGAACACCACGCTTGGTGTTTTTCTACGCGATCACCGGGGTTTACAGGAAATCGGATATGGAACTCTGCTGAGCATCAACGCCATCATGGTTGTGGTCATGCAATTCTGGATCACGCATAAATTGGAAAAGAACAAACCAATGCTGATGATGGCGGCAGGCTGCTTCCTTTATGCAGTCGGTTTTGCGCTGTATGGATTCGTCACTGGTTTTGTGTTCTTCGTTATTGCGATGGTCATCATCACCCTCGGAGAAATGGTTGTCTCGCCGTTCATCCAATCCCTGGTTGCAGGTTTTGCCCCTGAAGATATGCGTGGACGATACATGGCCGTGTCAGGATTATCCTGGAGCATTGCCTACATGGTCGGGCCGTACTTTGCAGGATTGCTCCTCGACAGTTCTAATCCGAATATCCTCTGGTATGTCAGCGGTTTCATCGGTTTGCTGGCAGCTTCCGGTTATCTTGGGTTGAATAAAACACCCCGCCTGTCATCTCTTACACCAGAAGTCGATCCGAAAGATAATTAACGATCAGCAGGGTATATCGATAACATACGCCGTATGTTTTGACTTGTTTTATCGTCATGCCAAGGCTATAATTCCACCATTCGTGCCCTGGAGGTAGTTTATGAAGTTCAAATCGTTTTTTACTGCTGTCATTTTCATCACAATTACTGCATTAACCCTTACTGCATGCAGTTCCAGCGCAGCTCCGGAAGACGCTGTTGCTGATTATCTGTCTGCATTGGTAGCCAAGGATGCCAGCAGCCTGTCTGCGCTATCCTGCGCCGACTGGGAATCCAGTGCACTGCTCGAATTGGATTCATTCCAGGCTGTAGAGGTGCGTTTGGAAGATCTGGCCTGCACAGCAGCCGGAAGCGAGGGTGAAACCTCTTTCGTGCAATGCCAGGGTAAGATCATTGCCACATATAATACTGAAAATATGGAAATCAACCTCGCCGATAAAGTTTACAAAGTAGTCGAACAAAACGGTGACTATCTGGTTTGTGGATATAAATGAAATTTCGCGTCTTCACTCGTGAAAATCTCTGGGCACTGATCGTCTGCATCATCATGGTAATCCTGGTGATCGTAACTGCCGACAGCAGTCCGATGTGGATCTACCAGGGTTTCTAAATGACGCTGACGCAGATCCTGGCCTTCGCCGCACTTGCTTTAGTCGTCGGACTCATTCGCCGTCCACGGCTGCGTTTATTCATCCTCTTCACCGCCAGTGTACTGGCGGTTTTTGCTTTGCAGCCATCTTTGCCGATCCGCGGACTGGATTTCTGGCTCCCAACTGCCACCCTGGCGATTGTCGTTTACTCGTGGTTTGTCACTGCACCCTCCTCAGCACGGTCGTTGAAACAAAATTGGCGTGTGCTGGCGGTGCTGGCAGGGATTCTTCTCACCCTTGGTGCCACGCGATACCTCGACATCAATCTTCCGCTGCCCGTTTCTCGTCCACCCCAGATAATGCAGATCCTTCTGGCCGTCGCCATACTGGCTGCACTTGGTACGCTGATCGCCCGCCTGCCGGTTTGGATTGGCAGCGTGCTGATCGCTGTATTGATCCTGTTCCTTGTAGTGCTTAAAAGCCCTGTGCTATCGGAATGGGCGAGTGCTGCACTTCGCAGGATGAATCAGCAATCCACAGAAATGGCTTCTGCTCTTGATTTTCGCTGGCTGGGCTTTTCATATATTTCCTTCCGCATCATTCACACCATCCGCGACCGACAAAATGGCAAACTGCCCGACGCATCGCTCATCGAGTATGTCACCTACGTCGTATTCTTCCCTGCACTAACCGCCGGTCCTATTCACAGGATCGAACGTTTCCTCTCCGACCTGCGCAATCCGGCGCCTCTCAATCAAGAGAAATTACTGGATGCCGGTCAGCGCTTCGTGATCGGGTTGTTCAAGAAATTCGTCGTGGCAGATTGCCTGGCTTTGATTGCATTAAACAGCACGAATGCGCTGCAAGTACAACATGCAGGTTGGATGTGGCTGATGCTCTACGCCTACGCTTTCCAATTGCTCTTTGATTTCAGCGGCTACACGGATATTGCTATCGGCATTGGTTTGCTGGCTGGCATCCGGCTTCCGGAAAACTTCAACAACCCTTACCTGAAACCCAACCTGACCCAATTCTGGAATAACTGGCACATGTCCCTTACCCAGTGGTTCCGTGCGTATTTTTTCAATCCGCTCACCCGAACTATGCGCAAGAAGGGCATTTCCATTCCGGTGATCGTTCTCAACACCCAGGTCAGTACCATGCTGCTCATTGGGCTCTGGCACGGCGTGAGCTGGAATTTTGTGCTCTGGGGGCTGTGGCACGGCGTGGGATTATTCATTAATAATCGTTGGTCCGACCGGACGAAAGCGTGGATGGATACCCATATCACTACCCGCCCTCAACGCGTTGTGTCTCAAATCTGTGGTATTGTACTGACATTCAACTTTGTCGCTCTCGGATGGGTTTTCTTCGCCCTTCCTAAATTACAGATGTCATGGCATGTATTTCTAACGCTTTTTGGAGTTAACCTTGGCTGAACAACCTGAAGTGAAATCGAAAGAAAAGATCAACCCGTTAAATGTGATATTCAAAGCGTTGGGGTTGTTCATCATTCTTAATATTCTTTTCACTTTTCTTGATCCTGGCAATATGGGGAAGCTTTCCTTATACAATTCGATTTTTCCCGGAAGATCGCGCCTCCCTTTTGGAGAGAATCCCGCAGAATCCTACAACTTGAGCTTATACAACCTCAACGCCATGCTGGCTTCGCATGAAATTGCTGGTGCGGAAAAGGCAGGGGATGAATTCCGCGTAGTTTTGATTGGTGATTCATCCGTTTGGGGTACATTGCTGAAACCGGGGGAGACACTGGCAGGTCAGTTGAATCAGATGGGCTTAACCTGCAATGATCGAAAGATCCGAGTGTACAACCTGGGCTACCCGACCATCTCGCTGACCAAAGACCTGATGCTGCTTGACCGGATCAAAGCCTACGACCCGGATTTGATCGTGTGGCCAATGACCCTGGAGTCTTTCCCCTGGGACAAGCAGCTTTCTTCACCACTGGTGGCCAATAACCGCACCGCAGTTTTGAACTTGATCGAAAAGTACAACTTGCCGCTTGATCCCAACGATCCTGATTTGGTAACCCTTACCCAATTCGATAAGACCCTCGTTGGTCAGCGGAGAAACCTGGCAGATATCTTGCGGTTGCAGCTATATGGATTCAAATGGGGCGCCACCGGTATTGATCAGGTTTACCCGGAAACCTTTGAACCTGCGCAGATCGATTTTGAAGAAGATATTACCTTCCATGAGTTCGTCCCTCCTGCCCTGCAGGAACAAAACCTGGCATTTGAAATTATTTCTGCCGGTATTCAAGCCGCTGGAGACACACCAGTGTTGATCATCAACGAACCAATCCTGATCAGCGATGGAACCAACAGCGATCTCCGGTATAATTTCTTCTACCCGCGCTGGGCTTATGATCAGTATCGTGAGATGATGCTGGAGAAAAGCGAGGCCGAGGGCTGGAATTACGTCGATTTATGGAATCTGGTACCAGCGGATGAGTTCACCAACAGTGCCATCCACCTGACACCTGAAGGAGAAAACCTTCTCGCTGCTGAAACCAGTCAGGCCATTCTTGAAAGGGTTTGCACTCACGAATGAAAAGAACGATCTTGTCCGCTTGTATTTGTTTGACCCTCCTCACCGCTTGCACCGCTCCAACGCAAACGGTCACGCCCGTTCTCACTGAAGCACCCACTACCACTGAGACTCCGATATTGCCGACAGAAACGATGACCGCCGAGATATCGTCCCCTACTGCATTGCCACCGACTGCAACTGCCACTTATTCACCAGATTCGTGGATGACCCTGCCCGTTTACCCGGAAACGATCAGCCAGAGGGTGATCGAAATCTACCAGCTCGGGCAATCATTGGGCAACAATCCACGGGCATTCTCCCGCATGGGAGACTGCGACAGCCTCCCCTTCTCCTTCCTGGGCGATTTCGACCGGGGTTCGGATCATTACAACCTCGGAGAATACGAAGAACTAGCCGGGGTGATCGAATACTTTCAGGGCTCCTGGGAACACGCAGGAGTGACCGCTCATGATGGTTACAACACAGCCACGATGCTTTCGCCGCTGTGGGCTGATCCAGAAGTGTGCCAATCTGGTGAAACGCCGCTGGATTGTGAGATCAGGACTTCTAAACCCGCGTTCATGCTCATCGCACTAGGTTCAAACGATTTCGGACAACCGAAGCGCTTTGAGACCAATATGCGCGTTATTCTTGATAAATTAATTGAGAACGGTATCGTACCCATTTTGGGCACCAAGGCCGACAACCTCGAGGGGAATCACCAGATCAATTCGATCATCGGTCAACTCGCGTATGAATACCAGCTTCCGGTCTGGAATTTCTGGCTGGCCGTTCAGCCCCTGGATAATCATGGGGTACGCGACGACGACAATTACCATCCCACCCACCCCGGATTCGACGGCATGCCTAACGACTTCAGCAACCCGGTCAATATGCAATATGGCTTTCCGTGGCGCAACTTGACCGCTCTGCAAACACTGGACGCTATCATGCGCGGAGTCGCTAAAGGATCGAATTAACGGCAAATTGGTCTCGCCCCTTAAGATTTGGATTTCGTTGACAGGGGTATGCCGCTATGATAAAATCTCTCCACTTGCCCCCATCGTCTAGTGGCCCAGGACGTGGCCCTCTCAAGGCCAAAACTCGGGTTCGAATCCCGATGGGGGCACTTTTAATTTAAGCCCTCTTCAATACCATCGAGGGTACAGGTGCTAAAACAAGGATTCGAATTCCTTTGCTCTTCCAGAGTGCTCCGCGAGGGGCACTTATTGTTTAAACTTACCCATCGAAGGTACAGGACCAAATTATCGAACCAATAATGAATCTAGCAAATTAAGTATTGGGAAGTAAGAAAACTTGCTATATACTGGATTTACCATATTTTCTATATTTCTCCAGTTCCAGAGGTAAATAATGGATAGACCTGGGACACCTTCCCCACCTGAATCCAATAATGAATCTACAGAATTCTGGCATCAGCCTGTCGATAAAGTATTTGAAATGCTAGGAAGCAAGCCTGGTGGGCTCTCCGAAGTTGAGGCTGCCAGCAGACTAAGTAAAGTTGGATTGAATACACTTGATACCCGCCGAGAAGTCACCCCACTGGGATTGTTTCTTAATCAATTTAAAAGTCCGATTATCTTAATCCTATTGGCAGCCACAATTGTCTCGGCATTTGTACGCGATTGGACGGATGCGGTCATCATCCTGGTCATCGTTATCGGCAGTGCCGTCCTAAGCTTCAGTCAGGAATACAATGCCAGTAACGCCGCCAAAAAGCTGCGTCAGCAGGTCACGCTCAAAGCCAGGGTTCTTCGGGAAGGCAGGGAGGATACAATTCCTGCCGAGCAACTTGTTCCAGGGGATGTGGTTTTGCTCGCTGCAGGGAGCCTTGTTCCGGCAGACGGCATTCTTCTCGAGGCCAAGGATCTTTATGTTAACCAGGCGGTTCTAACTGGTGAAACCTTCCCTGTAGAGAAGAAACCCGGGGTCGTCTCATCTGGATCCAGCCTGGCAGAACGCACCAATTGCGTTTTTATGGGAACGAACGTCCGCAGCGGAAGCGGAAAGGCATTGATCGTTGCTACAGGAACACGCACCAATTTTGGAAAGATCGCAAAACGGTTAACCCTGCGTCCGCCTGAGACTGAATTCGAACGCGGCATCCACCGCTTGGGTTATTTATTGACTGAGGTAATGTTCGTTCTTGTGGTTGCGATTTTTGCATTAAATGTTTTCTTCCATAAACCAATCCTTGAAGCACTCCTTTTCTCAATTGCTTTGGCGGTTGGATTAACTCCTCAACTTTTGCCCGCGATCATCAATATCAACCTTTCCAAAGGTTCACAAATAATGGCATCCAAAGGTGTCATCGTCCGCAGATTGGCTTCCATCGAGAATTTTGGCAGTATGGACATTTTGTGTACCGATAAAACTGGCACACTTACCATGGGAGTCGTCAAGCTGGATGGCGCAATGGATACGAATGGCATCTCATCCGAAACTGTTCTGCATGCCGCCTGGCTGAACGCCACGCTCCAATCCGGGATGGCCAATCCGCTCGATGAAGCCATTCAAAAATCAGGAAATTTCGAGATTCACGAAGATGCCAAGGTTGATGAAATACCATACGATTTCGTACGCAAACGTCTTGGAATCATCGTGACCAGGTCAGAATTTCCGTTTGCTGGCAGCCAATCGGATTGTACACTCATCACCAAGGGCGCATTCGAGAATGTGCTGGAGGTTTGCAGCCATTTATTATCAGGAAACCAGGTACTCCCGCTGGACACTGCCAACCAGGAAGCTCTGCATCAACGGTACGCAAATTGGAGTGCAAAGGGATACCGCGTTCTAGGGGTGGCTGCCAGCAGTGTGGCAAAGAAAGAACGTTACGAGCGGGAAGACGAAGAAGGAATGATCTTTCTTGGATTCCTGCTCTTTTTCGATCCGCCAAAACCTGGCGTTCAGGAGACTATCGCGCGCCTCGAAAAATTAGGAGTAACACTAAAGATCATTACCGGAGATAATCAGCTCGTGGCAGCAAATATCGCTCATGCCATCGGACTGGCAGATCCAAAAGTGATGACCGGCTCCGAACTTGATTCACTGCATAATGAAGCCATCTGGCACGCCGTAGAACAAACGAATATCTTTGCCGAGGTGGATCCTGCACAAAAGGAACGCATCATCTTAACGCTAAAAAAAATCGGGCACGTTGTGGGATACATGGGCGACGGAATCAACGATGCTCCTTCGCTGCATAGTGCCGATGTGAGTATTTCAGTTGAGAACGCCGTCGACGTTGCAAAGGAAGCGGCTGATTTCGTACTCCTGAAACAGGATCTGGACATTCTCGAACAAGGCATCCTTCAAGGACGCCGGACGTTCGCAAATACCCTCAAATACGTATTCATGGCCACCAGTGCAAATTTCGGTAACATGTTTAGTGTGGCAGGTGCTTCACTTTTCCTCCCCTTCCTGCCCATGCTTCCGAAACAAATCCTGCTGATCAACTTTCTGACTGATCTACCCGAGATGGCCATTGCCGGCGATCAGGTGGACGATGTATTCATTCAAAAACCTCACCGCTGGGACGTGGCATTCATTCGACGCTTCATGCTCACTTTCGGAACCCTGAGCTCATTATTCGACCTCGCCACCTTCGCCGTGCTATTATGGGGATTTAAGGCTTCTCCTGAGACCTTTCATACTGGATGGTTTATAGAGTCTGTAATTTCTGCTTCCTTAGTGGTTTTTGCTGTCCGTACGCGTCTGCCCTTTACCAGGAGCCGACCTAGCCGTACGATGATGGTCATTACAATCCTTGTCGGATTGGCTGCCTTAATTCTTCCGTATTCCCCATTGGCCAAATTGATGGGTTTTTCTGCACTTTCTCCGCTGACGTTGGTACTGATCCTGTTGATCGTTGCAATATACTTTTTCTCTGCAGAATATGCAAAACGCTGGTTCTATCGAAGGTTACATAATGATGATTAGCAAAGATAAAATACGATCCTTCCCTAAACTGCGGCTCTGGCGGTATTTACCAATTCTGATCATCCTCGGTTTGGCAGTTCACCTGCTCGTACCGCAAATTACCACCCTCGAGCATTCCTGGTCAGTGGTAAAGGGATTAACCTGGTGGGCACTCGTTTTCGCGATTATCGCACAGGTGCTTAGCTATATCAGCAATGGCTACCTTCTGCACTCCATTCTGAAATCCAATAAACAGGATTTGCCGATTAGCAGGGGAGCACTGATCACGGTAGCTTCTCAAAGTATCGGATTGGTAGCCGGTGGTTGGGTGGCGAGCGCTGCTGCAACATACAATTGGGTCAGACACTCAAACCGCAATGGTAATATTGCTGCCCTGGCTGGAACATTGCCTTCTTTGCTGAACAATGCCGTATTGGTTTTGATTGGATTGGTGGGTACGGCTTATTTATTGATTGTTCGCGATTTGAGCAAATTGCAATTAATCGAGTTCATCGTTGTTCTAGTTTTTCTAGGAGTGCTAACCTCAATTGTGATTGCCGCTGTACAGTTCCCGGCTGCAACCACCCGCGTGGCAGGTTGGTTCTCAAGCCACTGGGCAAAACTACGCCGTAAATCATTTGAGCCGAAAGATTCGGCCTCTCGAATTGAGAACTTTGTTCTTGCCTGGAAATCTCTTGGGGGAGGCAAATGGCTGCATCCGATGTTGGGTGCTGTTTTAAATGTCGGTTTCGACATTCTGACGCTTTATTTTGTTTTTATTGCAGCAGGTCACCAGGTCCGGATGGAAGTACTGCTGGCAGGTTATGGATTGCCTCTGCTGTTGGGGAAACTGGCATTCTTGTTCCCGGGCGGCGTTGGCGTTGTCGAAGGAAGCATGGTAGCGATATATGATAGTCTGCAGGTTCCCAATGCAATCAGCGTTGTGGTTATCCTGGGGTACCGGTTGATTTCGTTTTGGCTCCCAACCGTTCTGGGTTTCATTGCAGCGGGCTATTTGAGCCGAGCACAAGCTGGAAATCAAGGAAAACAAACCACGACACCCACTGATCATCCCCTCCCATAATTACCAGGGGTTTCTCAGGGATAGATACAGATTATGTCTCAGACACACCAATCTTTCCAATTCCTCCCATCGTCTTGATGCCCAGTGCATGGTACTTGCAAGGCCCAAATTTTGGGTAGAATTCCCTACTCTTCCATATTATTCTGCGAGGGGCGCTAGATAGTTTGTCAACTACAGTCATCTTCTTAAGGCGATGGTTTTGAATACAGAGAGATCAAGAGCGTCAACTCCCGCGACGTGAGTGAAAATTTATATTTAGTAATCAAATATTTGAGAATCGGCCGAGCCAATATATCAGTGTGATAGTCTTGCCAATCTCTAATTCTCTTTCTCTGGTCTCCTTCAATCCCGACTATGCGGGAATGGGGATTCTTACTTCCTAACGAAGCAAGTGCTGATCGATTATTTTGGCTCTGTTTCAATCCCGACTACGCGGGAATGGGAATTCTTACCACGGCTCCGAGCACTCTGCTGCACATCGCCCGCTTCGCGTTTCAATTCCGACTACGCGGGAGATATGATTCTTACGCCATTCATTTAGATTTTTTCTGTTTGACACATAAATTTCGCCAACATCACTAATCTCTGAAGATAAAATAAGGTCGATAGATTTTCTTGATTGTTTTAGAGACGAATATATAGAAAAGAAAACTACCTGTTCCACAAGACAAAATCAACAACAATAATAGTAGAAACTTCCTCATCTACATTACTATATCAAAACTAATTATTTAAATATGATCTCAAAAAAACCGTGGTTTGGAATATAACCAACTATTTGTTCAGTCCAAGTGTTTCCTGGTGATGACTCAATTTTTGCTGCCGTAGGATAATCGCACATTTCTTGGATTTTTCCTGACCTATCTAAATAATCCTTTCGATAATCCGGCATGGGTTCCGGTGAACCTAGATTAACCGAATATGCCATTCCAAGGAAACCACAAATAATACCATCACCTACAAATAAACCTGTGACTTGGGGCAACGATTCCCCCCAATATGGAAAATATTTTTGAGAAAATACACCGTCCAGATTATTATCTGACTCTTGGTATGTACTATACATCACCAACGTTCCATCCTCCCGAATTTTATATCCATAATTAGTTGTTGAAAGAAGTTTATTCTCATAATAAAGTCTTGGGTCTTCACGATTAATGTATCGTATCTCAAATCTATTAATCTGATCCATGGTAAATGCTTCCCCCTGGAAACCGCCTTCACCATCGGGGGTAACCAATCTAATTTTACAATTTTCCGGGTTTTGCATGAATTCTTCATAACTCACTTCACTCATAGTTTGAGACTGATAAATTTGCCACAAAGACGCACTTATAAATGTTGTAAACTTTTCCTTATAATTGTTCAAGTTCTCATTAATTTTCAAACCTTCAATTCCCCACTTTGCCCATAAATCGACTCCCTCTTCTTTTCCGATCACAAATTCCACCGGTCTGCCGGCTATCTCCAACTCCACACTCTCCCACACAATAAGTGCTGGTTCAGCTGCCTCTGTCGCTTCCACAGTCGATGTTGCTTCCTCTGTTGCACCCACTTCAGTTGTTTCTACAATTGGAGAATCTGTCTGTGTTACCTTGACGCTAGGTGTTCCAGCCATGATATTACAAGCAGATAAGATGATCAAACTTATGGTCAACGCAGATATCGCCAGTAGAGCCTTTCTTCTGGACATCTTTGTATCCAGAAACTCATCCAGCTTCATCTTTTCTCTCGGATCTTTCAGGATTTCTGCTTCCACTTCCTTCACCACATCATGCAGATCATCTTTCTGCGACTCAATTGCGGGGTAGACATCCTTCATCAAATCATCACACTTTTCTGCATCTCTTTGTCACCTTTAAAAAAAGTTGACCTTAGTTTCTTTCAAGCATCTAAGTTATACCTCATTCAAAGCCACAGAGAAAAGGTTCTCCTCTTTGGTTGCTTCTTTGCCAGGGTTCGCGTTTCATTCCCGACTACGCGGGAATGGGGATTCGTAAGTACAACTATTATTCTTTCACCGCAATGGTGATAGGAAAGATCTCCTGCGGAGGAGCATTGCGGTATTCTGCTGGTATTTCACCTAAACGCCACCCTTTTGCGGTGGCTTCCCCATAGTAATATTTCTTACCTGTAGCTGGATCATGAATATATTCACCCTTTAGGGTATCCGCAGCCTGCACGCCAAAAGCCAGGTGTCGGGGATATCCCAGCAAGACGGATGAAAATCCCAGGCGTGCCAAAACTGCGCCGCACAATATCGCGACATCTTCGCAATCTCCAGTGCCATCATAAAGGGTTTCAATCGGATACCTGGGCCACTCATCCTCATTAGTGGTATCCTTGTCGAAGGAGTATGGGATACAAGATTGAACGAATGTGAGAATATTAAAAGCCTGGTTATACGTGGACCAATTGCGTTCGCTGTGTAATTTCTGGAACGCCAGGGTGAGATCCCTGATTTCAGGCATTTCTTCTTCGCTGTACAGGTTATACTGTTCTGAATAGCGTTGGCGTGCGCGAACTTCGGTGTACCTGTCTTTATTAATATTTAGAGTTATCGTTTGGTAAACCGGATTGGGACTTCCTTTCGGAGTAAACGTCCAATTGAATACTTTCTGAACAATGTCTTTTCCAATTTCGTGGATTGTTACCGGTGGATTCACGTTGCTCTTGCCCGGCAGTATATCAAGCTTCCTCATTTCAGAAGCTGACAAAGATTTCCATGCCAATTCACCAGGTTTTATCAATACCTCAAGCGCAGCAAGCGGGATCCACGTCTTGGCCGTTGATAATGAAAAATAATATGGAGTATTCGAATAGAAAATTTCCCAATCTCTCCATTTCCCAGTAATCAATGGATTAAGGATTGGATTCGTTTCACTGTCGATATGGGCAAAATGGTACGCACCACCGCCTGTAACCTCACAATTATCCCAGTTGGGCTTCAGCAGGCATATGCATGACTGGCTGTATTCCCAGATTCTGTTGCGGATTTGTTGATCGTCGATTCCAATCGCCTTAGTCTCACGCAACACATGATTGAGATTGATATCGTTTATTGGAGTAAATGCTTTTCTTCCATAATCTAATAAAGTACTGATTAAAATCTCATCATCCTTGTCTTTCCAGTCATGTAAAAATCCCATCTCTTGCAAGAGGACAAGCCTGATATTCTCATCAAGCGGTTGATATTTTTTATAACAATTCTCTGTGAATTCCTGGTTGGCAGGATACAGCTGGAAATTGGGGGATCCAGATATCAGCGACACTCCAGGGATGAATTGAGGGTAGTCTTTCTCAAGTTTCTGTTGGATTCCATGCAATCTTTTTTCCAGCAGGTCAAATTCTGAAAGTGAACTCTCCACTTCAACAATCAAACCCTCGATAAACTTCTTGACTTCCAAAGCAAGACGGTCTTTAGCTGGGATGCAGGTCAATAGAGCCAGCTGATCTTTCGTGACAGATAGAGCATCATCAAGATTTCGATAGTGACCACGTAATTTTAATAGTGAATAGATACGCAGGACAAATGTCTTAAACTTTCCCCGGGGGATGATCTTTAATATCACAGGCAACGGTGGAAATGCTTCTAACGCGGTTGTGATGGAGATAATACTCTCAGAGTATTTTATGCCAACAGCATCTAGTGAAACCTGAGAAGAAATCACTTCTTGGATTGATTCCAAGTGTGCCTTTAATCGAAGCAGCCAATCCTGAAGCATCTGCTTTCCATTGATTAACACATTTGGATGCAATTCAACCTGACTGATCAACTCGGAATTGGTGGATTTCTGTAAGTCTACCAGCTCAAGAAACAATGACGCAGAATCCTTTTCGATTCCATTTAGAAAAGAGGGCAAAGTTACCTGATTAAAATTTTTTAAATACACTTCAATATCATCTGTCCAGGTACACTCTCCGATCTTGTCAGGAGATGGTGATTGAAGTGACAAGTCCTCCATAGAAAATTGGATATCCCAATCTGTATGATTCTGGATCAGGGAATATCGTGAATTGGTCAGCATCCGCTGCATCCACCTTAAGGGATCACCTACCTTATCAACGGCTTCCTTCAAGAACTTTTCTACAACCAACTTATCAACGCCTGTAGTCGGCCAGTAATTTCGTAAAAGGTATTCGGCTCCAAGCCGTCGTGAGCAATATTCAATTACCGGATCGGGATCAAACACAATAGAGGTGCTGCCTGCACTGGCAAAATACCCCCTGTTCAAACTGATCAGATCATCTGTTAAAGAATCAGTTAATGCTGTCGCGATTTGACCATTTAAGATCGAAAGCAGAAAACTACTGATGATGGCATCATACTCATTCCGGTTGGAAACCGTAAGATCATTCTCCAATTCGGAATCCAATAAATAGAAACGTATATGATCAAGAGACAATGAAGCCGGGTATCCAAGATACTTCAACAAGGGGTCGTCATCCATTTCCTCCCTGGGTTGAATCCGGTTTTCCAATTCTGTTAATAAACGGTATACCCTGATTTCTTGTTCCTTGCTTCGCTCCTCTCCCGGAAATCCGGCAACTTTTAATAAAACCTGAAACATGACTTTGGAGGATTGATCGAAGAATTGTTTGAGGTGATAAAGCACAGGCAATAGAAACACACTCGAAGCCTCATCCCATAAATCTGCAAGGACAATGATGTTAATGTTTGGAACTCGATAATTGGCAAGCCCCGCGCTGATGTAAGCATTATGAGATCGGAGTTGATGCCATGTGTTTTCAAGTTTGTTTTTTAAGATATTATTATTGAGAAAAAGTAAATTTAACCCATTTTCTCCAGATAACTCTTCATCTAATTTTTCCTTCTGTAATTGTTCAAAATTCAACACATCAAAGGCACTGGAATCGGAATTGGCAGATCCAGAAAATACGGGAGCAGCCACCTGGGTAATAAATTTACGACGTGGATCACTCTTGAAATAGATGGGAAGTGTTTCGAGAAGATTCTTAATCGATCCACAGCCAAGGGGAACTAACAAAGTTGGGTATGGCATGGCAGGCATATTTGTATCGTCCATAGGTTATCTCACTCCCACATTCCATGATAAATAATGAAGCAGCCAGGCGCAATGATATGAATATCCATTGCGCCCGGTCATATAATTCACACTAATTATTGATTAATATTCAATTCCTTGATCAACTTTTTAAGAGCATCGATCTCTTTCTGTAATTGATTTCGGGAAGGACTCTTGGAATCCAGGTGATATAGTTCAGTATCCAATTCCGCTACCTTGGTAGTCAGAAATTCGGACGCTTTAACATTGCCAATTCTTTGGATTTCTAGTTCGATCAATTCTTCGACCCGACCGACCCATTCAGGGTGTTGGACGAAAACATCTTCTGCATTCGACCGTCCTGCCGCAATTTTGTGTTCGACCTCAGGCCGGATTTTTATATCAGAATATCGTTTTTCAGGATCAAAATAGAAATGAGTAGCCCTTTTCGTTATATACCCAAAAGCCATAGCGTAGGCAAACATGTTCCTGGGTTTCGTGTCCTTGTCTGGTAATACTTCATCAGCATCTTTGGCACCGGGGAAGATATGAAGTGGATCTACCCCTTCTCTTCTATACTTATCATACATGAGTTTCCATTGTGAAACGCCTGTGAGCAGACAACTGGGAACACCCATCAAAATACGCACAAGTAAAATCGAATCTCGTAAACCGGTAGAAGACAACTGAATACTGGCATGACTTTTATACTCACTGGGAAGATATGGGGAATCTTTGTCGGGCACACCCATAAGAAATGGTCCTTGCGGCAGCGGATCCAATCCCGAATCCGTGGAAAACCTCCAAAACGGATGGCAATACTCGATCAGGGTGTCCAATTTTTTCTTCAGGATTGCCTGACTTTCTTCACCATAACAGGTTGCCATGGCGTCCAGCAGGGATATTTTATCAAGGTCAGAAGCAAAGATCGCTTCTGCAGTTGTTTCGATTGCCTTTGAGATCGAACTCTTGGTCCAGTAGCCAATGGAATCAAAGGTAAAACTTGCCTGTTGATTTACAAAAGTCGTGTACAGATTCAGACGGTCAACTTGGTCGCTATGGTCCACATAATAGTTTCTAATATACTTAGCGTCAACGATCTCGTGAGACAGCTCAAACAGGTTAACCTCAGACGAGGGTGAATCAAGCAGCATTTCCGCTTCACTTTTCAACTCATCAGCAGATTGCGAGATCATATCGCGCAAATTATCAACGATAACTTTGATCGCGCGCACCTCATTTAGTAATTCGTCGTAAACCGATTTGGCTGACTGCTCTGCTGCGCTGGTTAATATGGCATTATTAACCGTTTCCATCGCAGAGATACAGTTTGTCTTGGACTTACGGAATTTTTCTTTCCAATCCTTGGGTAGAAGGAATCTGAAAGCCGTTGAAGTAAAGGTTGCAGACATATCAGCAAGTTCTTTCTTGTTGGCTTCAAGTTCCGCTTTCGCTGCTAGAATGGACTCGTTCTTGATTCCAGTAAAATCGATGGCTTTTTTGAAGCCCGTAAACGACGAGGGAGCTTTAGTTGACGATTCCTCGACCAGGCGGTCAAGAATATATGATAGATAACCCGGGCCTTCAATTTTTAGTAACTCTAAAAGTTTGACCCTTAATAGATTCTTTTTTTCTAATTTGATATTTGTTACATCTCTTTTGATTTCTTCAAGCAGGGAGGCAATTTCAATCTGATCGTTGATTTCTTCTTCAGTGATCTTTGCTACCGCCTCATTGGGCAGCTCTGCCGATTGGATAAACTCCAGATTGTCGTTTCTTACCCTCCGCTTGTTCATCAGCACGGAAACCAGGGCTTGCGAATTGAGTCCTAATTGATCGATAATGGCAGAGGAATCAATCTGGGTTTTTGATAAGGTTTTTGGGATAAGGTTGATTTTTCCCAATACTTCTTCACTTAATTTCGTGGCACAGTATTTCTTGATTCTCTCCTTGGGATAAATCAGCGCTGCTGAAGCAAAGGAACAGTAGGTTCTCATGTGATTGTCAAAGGACTCATCACAAATGGCACTATTGTCCTTCATACTGTCATAATCCGCTCCCGCCTGGCTTGACGCCATCAAGAACAATGATTGGGCAATCATTTTAAAAGAATCCTGTTCGGAATTCAGGAATTGGCCGCGTTGGTTGCAGATGTCAATCACATAATTAACATCGAAGGGAACATTTTCAATGTTCAGTTCGTAACCCGGATAAGTGACATTCCAGCTTTGATTATTGTTCAGGAAATCATTTTCCTTGAACCAGGCGTAGGTATTGGCCATGATTTTATTCCGCTGCTGGATATCACAATTACGCATGGCTTTTTCAATGACCGGCGGCAGTATGGCCACTCCGCTGATCATGCCGTTGATGCCGTTGGCTTCAATAATACTACGGCAAAGATAAGCCACATCAAAGGCAATCCCGCTGCCTGTTCCGCCACAGGTGGAAAACACGATAAAAATTCGGGCCCGGTTATGGTTTACGTCAAACTCAAGGTCCTGCGTTTTCATATTTGCAGTGGCCTGTTGGTTGGCAGCCCCGGATAGTTCTTCTACACTGTGTTTTAATTTTGAAAATAATGATCCGGTAGCATCTTTAGTTGAATCATTGAACATTTTAAACAGGCTTAAGCGGCCGCAGCTGCGTATTTGTTTCGCACCCCGGCCAAGATGGCCTGGTTTTAATTTTGAATCAGCCAGCCACCAATTTTTTATATGCGGGTGATTATCCAAATTTTTCAATACTATTGATGGGTTGTAATCGCCAATCTCAGCCCGTTCCACACATTCCGATTTCGTCCACTCTAGTGTGTTTGTATCCGTATTGCTGTCTGTATCAACCCAAAAATATCGAATGATAGGCAGCTCGCCATATGCACTGTCCAACAATTTCTTAATCCGCCAACCAACCTGAGCCGGGCTGGATCCTAGAAAAACGAATAATGTCGGATCAATTTTGATACTTTGCCTTTTTTCTTCCATTTTATCCTCCAATAGTTGCAGGTCAGTTATGATTATTGATGAAAATGTAGAATTTCAGGTCACCAACTTCAATCGAATCTCGAGATTTTAAGACTTTGCTGGTTGAGACGGGCAGCATGTTCACCCTCACAAACTCAACGGGTTGAATGCTGATCTCAACCCCACCCTTGCTCTTTTCAGCGTGCAAGAAGAAATATTCCAGACCTAAATCAGGGTTGGCAGGCAATTTGATCTGGCAGCCTTCGCCCTGACCAACTACGATTTTGACGTGGTTATTACTTACCGCAACCGGTTTTATATCTATCAATGATTTTCGTACTTCAACCCCGTTAATTTCATAACTTAAAATTGCGTCAAATTTCGGCGGTTTCGAATTCTCTTTCCACTTTCCAATGAGAATTAATAATCCAATGAGCAGAATGGCTGCTGCAGGTATGATATAAACCCAGATGGATTTTTCTTTGACGACAGTAAATTTAATCGGTATAACCGATTCCTCATTCTCAAAATCACCGATTAAATTGGTGTTTTTGGTAGCTAATCGAATCTCACCGCTGAATGTTTTCTTACCCTTCCCGATCTGGTCCCAATCCGTTCTAGGAACTTGCACCAGAACCGAAAACTGCTTGTCTTGTTCAGTGAGTGTTAAGCTCTGCACCGAACCGCCAGCGCTGGTCAACCCAACGTATTGCCCAAGCAACTGGTTGTCTTTTTCATCTTTATCGTAGAATACCCCGGCATCGATGGATTGAGGGAGCAAATACTCTTTCCAGTCCAGGGTGCAGATAAATTCTTTGCTGGTGACCGGAAGATCACGGTCAAGAGTGATCGTTCCGGCATCCAGGATTGATCCTTCAGCGCATGTCAGGGTGGTATCCGGCGGCTGTGGTGTAGCGGTTGCTGTTGGTAAAGATGTCGGCGTGGCCGTGGGATTGGGTGTAGGTGTTGGTGGCAAGTCCAGGGAAAATGAGAGCTTGATCTTGTTCGGGATCAGGAATATGCGATCCGCGGGTTCGGTGTATGGAATCTGCAGCGGAAGGGTTAAGACATATTCACCCAGATCCTCGGCGCGTAAATTTTCATTATTGAAATTAACCAGCTCAACGTTCAAACAGGATTTCGCGGTCGAAATCTCAATGCTCTTCTGGCAATTTTGATCGTTCCCGCAAATCATGGGAGTGGTTCCGGAAGGGAGTGTTCGATCCGATTTAGGCGGCTCCGATAACAGGATTTCCTTCCCGTAATCACCCTGGTTCGACGTCCAAAAAACCAGGCAGCTGTTTTGAGGATCAGATTTACCGGTCTGATACAGATTTCCGAGGTTTAACTGCAGCGGAAGAATGTGAACCACGCGGATCGGAAGAGGTGCATCAGAATCGACGATACCAATGATATCTTTCAACTGATAGATTTCATCCGGAATTCCTACACCGCCTATGGCATTGTAGATCCAATAGCTGTAGCCGTCCTTCTGCATTTCCTGGTATTTATTAATACACGTTAATGGATCTACCCGGCTGTAATTATCTTTCCCGTCTGTATAGGAGATCAAAAGCTGGATATGCTGTCCACCGCTCTTTCCCATCGTCTCCATCTGCGAAAGTCCATCGCATACGGTATCCCATAAAGCGGTATTTTGTCCTTTTGCTTCCATCGCCCCGATCGTAGTGATAATCTTATCCTTGTCTGAGGATGTGATTCTTTGCCAGGAACCGATCTGGGTAAATGTCGTATCAAAGGAATACAGGATCAAGTTCGATCCTTCCTGGATGGCACGCACGAAATCCTGCGAGACCCTTTGCACCTCTCCGAACAATGGCGGGGTTCCATCATTCATCGAACCGGATGTATCGATCAAGATGACGTAATCGTATACCACCGTATCATCAGACTGCGCGTTGGTCACGCCTGCTGGGAAAAACAGGGAGAATAAGAATACTCCTACACTCAACGCAATAAGCAGTGATTTTGCATACTTGTTCAGTAGAGATTGTTTTTCCATGAGTAATCCATTTTTTGATCAGGAATAATGTCAATATTCAATTGTCGTCTTTTGGGTGAGAGTAATGTGACCCCCAAAACGAATAATATTATTTTATATAAATACAACTTTCATTGCAAGCGACCAGGACTATAATATTTACGTGTGAACACAACAAAGTTCTTAAGCTCATTAATATTCGTCATCAACTTCATCATTTCACAGAAGGGGGTAAGTTATGCCTTTCGCCAAAGATGCTTTCATTTACAATTTTTCAGAGGAATCAGCCGATGGAAGAGTCGAATACCAGGCGGTCTGCGCTATTACTCTCTCCTCTTGTCCGTCAAAGAAAATTCATGACATCTCTGCCCAGGGATATCAATTTACTTCCCTTTCAAAGCAAATTGATCTGATCAATTCTTTATACCAGCATGACGCTTCGATCACGTATGCGATCCGGTATATCTCTCGACCCCATCCGGCGCTTCTGGCAGGCGGAGTCATTGAAGCATGCATATTCTGTAAGGTTCGTGATTTCAATCAAACATCGCTCCAAAAGAAAATTCAGGAACAAACCGAACAACTCATCATTCAGCTCTGCGGCAGCTTGCCGGATTACGAATGGCACGTTGTGATCGCTGAGAATGAGTTCATGCATCTATGGAATCCGATTGACTGGAAAAATGCGAATATCGCCGAAGTGAGAAGACGTGAAGAGGTCGTAGCCCTGGATTTGGTTAAATCATTGGGGCACCTTGGATTCAATCATTCACCCTTACCCAGCCAGGATGATGCTGAAGGACAGGTTTATTTTGTCCATCCATTTCTCCCTCACCCAGGACAATTGGAAAGACTCCTACGCATCATCCTGTTGAACTCGTTTCCCATCGTCCTAACCATAACACTTACTCCAACCCAGTTAACCAGTGAAGAACAAAAAGCCATGCTGGACCAGGTCGCCATCAGCGAAGGGAACCAGGTCAAGCCCTCAACAAGCGTGCAGCGCATACAGGAACAGCGCGCAATCATGATCGGAAACGGGCTTGTGAGCCAGATGTTGAACCTTCAAGATGCACCTTTTTTTATGACGATTTCTATTGCCAGTTCCTCCAGACTGCCCGCAACCCTAATCGAATCGGCTGGGGTGGCATTCTCGGCCTCGGTCGGAGAAAGCCTGCACCCGCTTTACGCCGAACCTTCCTTTATCCAGATGGGTGGCTACGATACCGTTCTTCCAGCAGATAGAACCGAAAAAGACACCGCGAGACACAACCTGGCAACCCTGTCCTCAAATCCCTGGGGACGTTCCCTCGCCCCGCAGCACTTATCGCGCTTGCGATACCTGGTAAACGGTCACGAAGCGATTTGCGGCTTCCGTTTTCCGGAAGACACAGGGGATGGACTGTCTGGTATTAATATGCACAGTCAGCGATCACAGGCGATCCCTCATGAACTGCTCTATCTCGCAAAACAACTCAGCCCAAGTCAAAAATTGATGATCGGTGTCAATAATTGCTTCGGCGTGACCCAGGAGGTCAACCTTCCGGTTAAAGACAGGTTGACCCATACTTATGTCGTTGGGCAGACCGGAACTGGAAAATCAACCCTGCTAAAGACGATGATCCTTTCGGATATCAACGCACACAGGGGGTGCGCCTTAATCGATCCGCACGGCGACTTGTTCGAAGAGATATTGGGATTGATCCCACCTGAACGTCTGGATGATGTGGTGATCATCGACCCTTCGGATACAGAATATCCGGTGGGATTAAACCTGCTCGACGTAAAGGATGGAGAAGAACGGCGGTTCATCACCCGTGAAATGCAAGCGATCATGAAACGCCTGCTGCAGGATGAATACGGACCAATATCAAAAGAATGGGCTGGCCCTTACTTCTTCCAGCATATGAACATGAATATGCTGCTGACCATGTCGGATTTGGAGAACCCCGGCACCCTCCTCCAGTATTACCAGATCTATCAATCAGAAAACTACTGGAAGCGCTGGATCCCGCTGAAGACGGATGATCCCATGCTGGCTTCATGGGTTTCAGGATACCTGGCCAACAACAACTATACGGATAAAGCCCGGGGCGGAGATTCGAGCACTGGGGATTATTTGAGCAACAAGTTCATCGATTTCGTTTATGATCCGCGCCTGAGAAATATCTTCGGACAGCCGCATTCGACCGTTGATTTCCAGGCCGTGATGGACGAAGGGAAGATCCTGCTGGTGAACCTCGCCAAGGGGCTGCTCGGTGAACAGAACTCCCGCTTCCTGGGTCTCATTCTGATGGCAAAGATCCAGGCAGAGATCATGAAGCGCGCCCGGGTGCCGAAGGAAGCTCGCACACCCTTCTACGTATATGTGGATGAATTTCAGTCCCTCGCCACCGAGAATTTCACCATCCTGCTTTCTGAAGCCAGAAAGTTCGGGGTGGGGCTGGTGCTGGCGAACCAGTTTATCTCCCAGATCAAAGACCCCCGCATCATGCAATCGATTTTCGGAAATGTCGGAACCTTCCTGACCTTCAGGCTGGGGCTTGAAGACGCACAGATGATCGAATCGCAATACCTGCCGTATTTCGACCGGATGGACATCGCGAACCTTCCCAACTGGCAGATGGCAGCCCGCGTCTCCAGCAACGGCAAGGGACTAACTCCGTTTACCGTCCAGACCGTCCTCCCCGACGGCAAGCCGGACCTTAAGACCGCAAAGCTGATTCGGGCCAGGTCGCGAGAAAAATACGCCACCCCCAGGGCAAAGGTCGAGGAAATTATCTCCGCAAGCCTGAGTGAATCTGCACCGGATCTCAAAATAAAATCATTCTAGAAGAGGAAACTGATGTCCTTCACATTGTCAGACCTTCGGAAGTGGGAAAAACAAAAGGATATCGGGAAATTCCAGCAAATCCTCAAATACCTGGATACCGATGACTACGCTCCGGCACGCATCCTTGCGGTAAAAGCGCTTGACCGTATTCACGATACGCAGACCATCGAAACCTTGCTCACTGCTGCCTCCGATCCAATACATGAGGTAAGGTCGGCATCTATGCGCATCCTCAGCAGGTGGGTCAAGCAGGATCTGGAACCCTTCTGCCAGGTCATTGAAACCGAAACCCTCACCCGGCAAAATCGCAGGGTATTGACGAAGATGCTGGTGGGTCTGCGCTCTGACCGGGCAACGGAATCACTCATGTGCCTGCTCCAAAAGGGGCGCTGCGTAGAAGTGATCCAGAAGTCAGTGGAAGCCTGCAAAGCTGTCGAACCGTTCCTTCCTTACGCGCAAAGCAATGATCCTGTTGTGCGTTATGCCGCGATCCTGGCCGTGAGCCTGGTGGTGCGCAATCGCCAGGTGCACCAGGTATATACTGCTGCGCTCACAGACGACGACGTGCAGGTGAGAGTACTGGCGCAGTCATCCCTGTCGGATGAGATTTACGGCATCACCAGTGACCGAAAGACTAATGTAAGGCTGAAAGACTACCCTGGCGTGATCGATGCATTGATCGCCAACCTTGGCCATGAAGATTTCATGGTGAGAGGCATGGCGGCATACGCCCTGGGGACGTTCAGGGCGCGCAGCACGATCGGACTGCTGATTCCGCTGCTGAATGATTCATCTATCGTAGTGCGCAGGACAACCGTCTTTGCCCTGACGCGCATGCCGGATCAAAGAGCATTCATCCCGCTGACCGAGCTTTACCGGTCAGAAGAAGATCACTCGTTCCTCAAGCACATTGTTGATGCTGTGACACCGATCAAGCATAGCGGCGTCTTTCCCTTCCTGAAAGAGGTCATCGAGAGTAAAAAATCCCGCCTGGCACGCATTCAAGCCATCATCGGTATCAGCAGATTCGACACGCCGGAAACCCTTGAAATCCTGGAAAAAGTCACCCACGAAACAGACATGGAATGTGTCGAATATGCGCTTGAATCAATGCAGCAGCTTTCCGATCCGCGGCGCATCGGGATTATGCACGAGGTGATTAACGACGAATCCAAAACCATCTTTTACAGCACGGTGGTGCATTTTGCTGAAACGCTCGATAAAGACAACGCGCTTCAGATCCTGGCCTGCTTTCTTGGACGACAGATCGAGGATCGTTACCTCCAACGCACCGTCAACGTGATCAACCACATCATCGCTCCCCAAACCTTGGAGGAAGCACTCGCTGCCATGCCCAATACGGGCGGCACGTTCTACCTGAACGGTCTCGCTAAATTGAAAGCATATCCCGAAAGCGAAAAGGATAGTTGACCGACCGGCGCTATTGCCAGCCGGATATGTCATGAAGTAACCATTTCAGAACAATTATTGGAGCAACATCACCAATCCCCGGGATGCCAAAATTCCGGGGATTCTTTTCTTTCTTGGGATACGGCGTTCCCTGCCACTTCTCTGGTTTCAACCCGACAACGCGGTTTTTTTTATAGTCCGGGCGATTCATGAATCGCCCCTACACAATATTTTAATCCCGACTAAGCGGGACTTGTATTTATTACATTTTATGATGCAGATTATAGAAAAATCGTGGCTTATTGCGTTTCAATCCCGACTAAGCGGGACTTGTATTTATTACGAAATCAATTCAATCTGTATTCAGATTCTAGCTAATGAGTTTCAATCCCGACTACGCGGGAGATATGATTCTTACGAGACAGAAATCAAGGAAATGATTATGGTCGAATAGGTTTCAATCCCGACTTTGCGGGATGTAGGTTTATTACTTAGCACCAACGGTGTCACCCTGCTGGCTCGCCACATTGCGTTTCAATCCCGACTCCGCGGGTAGGAACAGATAATTGGTGATCAGAAAATAGAGAATGGTAAGAACCATTATATCCATAATAACGGTTTTACTTATCTCCAATAACTAATCCTCATTTCCTGATCTTCCTCAATCCCGACGATGCGGGAAAAGGGATTCTTACTTGGAGAAGAAAATGGAAAAGTACATATGGTTTTATGTGTTTCAATCCCGACAACGCGGGAAAAGGGATTCTTACGACCAACGACGGTGAAGTTATCAACGGCCAGTTCTGGCAGTTTCAATCCCGACGATGCGGGATATATATTTTTTTACTCCCGATGTCTGCGCCGGCCTCTGCTGGGATACCCACAAGTTTCAATCCCAACTATGTGGAGAAAGGGATCTATACGGTATGGTTGTGGCGACCGTTACTGTTATAAGTTTCAATCCCGACTTTGCGGGATGTAAGTTTATTACCTTTGGATCTGGGTTGAGCCTCGGCAAAAGATGACGTTTAGTTTCAATCCCGACTTTTCGGGATCTGGGTTTATTACAACCTTCAATCTTGATTCACCTGACAGCGCCTGTCGTGGTTTCAATCCCGACGATGCGGGATGTAGATTCATTACTCCGCAGCGTCGAACACCAACTTAATTGGTTACTACGGTAGCCGTGGGTTTCAATCCCGATTCTGGTTATATGTGTCTTGCGAAAACCTGCCCAATCCCATAGGGTTTCCCCACCCTGTTTCAACCCCGACGATACGGGTAGGAACAGATAATTGGTGATCAGACAGTAGAGAATAGTACAAACCATTATATCTATAAATATGGTTTTACTAATCTCCAGTAACTAATCCCTTTCTCTGATCTTCCTCAATCCCGACTATGCGGGTATAGGGATTCTTACAATTAGATGGCTATGGTAGCAAGATCGAACTGGAGGCGGTTTCAATCCCGACTATGCGGGTATAGGGATTCTTACCTGATGCCAATTTTCACTTGAATGAGAAGAGTATCACTGTTTCAATCCCGACTATGCGGGACTTGTATTTATTACTTTGCAGCGGTTTCTGGATCCCGATCTTTGTTTTTATGTTTCAATCCCGACTAAGCGGGACTTGTATTTATTACAGAAATGAGCGGTAAGAAGTATTTATAGTTAGATGGGTTTCAATCCCGACGAAGCGGAACTTGTATTTGTTACGATAGAATGGCTACAAACATGAAGATGTATTTCTTGTTCGTTTCAATCCCGACTAAGCGGGACTTGTATTTATTACGGCAACTATCTCTATTTCAAATTTTCCCTCGCCACAGAGTTTCAATCCCGACGATGCGGGAGATAAGGTTTTTACATTCCATCGCAGTATTCGAGCAAGTTGTGAGAACGACGATCGGTTTCAATCCCGACGATGCGGGTAGGAACAGATAATTGGTGATCAGAAATTAGAGAATCGTTCAAACCATTATATCTACAATTGTGGTTTTACTAATCTCCAATAACTAATCCCCTTTCACTGTTCTTCCTCAATCCCGGCAACGCGGGAATAGGGATTCTTACCATACGCAAGATTGTCCATGTCCGGCTGGCAGCGATTATGTTTCAATCCCGACTATGCGGGAATAGGGATTCTTACAGACAAGATGGAGTGCAACGTAATTCTGAAACCCACGTTTCAATCCCGACGATGCAGTAAGAATAGATAATTGGTGATCAGAAATTGGAGAATTGTTCAAACAATTATATCTACAAACATGGTTTTACCAATCTCCAATAACTAATCCCCTTTCCCTAATCTTCCTCAATCCCGACGATGCGGGTCATCTAGTTCTACCATTTCCAATGGAAATTTCATTGGAGATTTGGGTGGGTTTCAATCCCGACTACGCGGGGATAGGGATTCTTACGCTGGTATTGTACTGGCAGTTTTGATAATAATGGCGTTTCAATCCCGACTACGCGGGCATAGGGATTCTTACGTTTTTGTTTTACTCGTTTTAGCTCTCCCTTCTGGGTTTTAATCCCGACTACGCGGGATATAAATTTTTTACATCCGGCTTCTGGTCGCCTATGCGATCGCTTGCCATACACAGTTTCAATCCCGATGATGCGGGTGAGAACAGGTAATTGGTGATTAGAAATTAGAGAATCGTTCAAACAATTATATCTACATTCATGGTTTGACTAATCTCCAGTGACTAATCCCCTTTCTCTGATCTTCCTCAATCCCGGCAACGCGGGAATAGCAATTCTTACGGATGGCACGGCGCTATCGACTATCGAGGAAGTGATAGGGGTTTCAATCCCGGCAACGCGGGAATAGCAATTCTTACTGGCAATTGCTCTTGTTGTGATGGTCGTGGTCGTGGTGTTTCAATCCCGGCAACGCGGGAATCGCAATTCTTACGACTGCCTGGAAAAGGCCGTGCTGCTCATCCTGAGCTTGTTTCAATCCCGGCAACGCGGGAATAGCAATTCTTACAAGAAGTACCAATTGATCCCCATTGAAAAGGGAACAGTTTCAATCCCGGCAACGCGGGAATAGCAATTCTTACACAATCCGCTGCTACGCAATCTGCTGTTGAGCAACCTGGTTTCAATCCCGGCAATGCGGGAATAGCAATTCTTACGAGTCGTAGTATGTCCAACGAAGTTCATATTTGTAGTATAGGTTTCAATCCCGGCAACGCGGGAATAGCAATTCTTACAGCTGGCTCGTTCGTTCTTCGTACTGTGCTGAGTTCGGGTTTCAATCCCGGCAACGCGGGAATAGCAATTCTTACGAGATAGAAATGGCTACAAATGTAAAGAAGACCAAGATGTTTCAATCCCGACTACGCGGGAACAGGGATTCTTACAGAGTTGCCGTCCGACTCAAAGATTGCCGGTAGCTATTATGTTTCAATCCCGGCAACGCGGGAATAGCAATTCTTACGTATCAGACTTTAACAGGGAAAGTGAAATCAGGGGGTTTCAATCCCGGCAACGCGGGAATAGCAATTCTTACAAACCCACTAATGTTGATCGTCGCAATGCTTTTTGCGTTTCAATCCCGGCAACGCGGGAATAGCAATTCTTACAATGCCCAGCAAGACCGCCATGAATATGGCATTCCGGTTTCAATCCCGACTAAGCGGGAGATAAGGTTTTTACGTATGCGCTATGTACCTGAGTTACGTACTAATCAATCAGTTTTAATCCCGACGATGCGGGTAGGAACAGATAATTGGTGATCAGAGAATAGAGAATGGTAAGAACCATTATATCCACAAACATGGTTTTACTAATCTCCAGTTGCTAATACCCTTTCCCTGATCTTCCTCAATCCCGACAATGCGGGAAATAAGTTTTTTTACTCAAAACCTGCACGCTACTGCTGGTAACTTCACCTGGTTTCAATCCCGACTATGCGGGAACAGGGATTCTTACTGGATGCCGCCCTTGTCTATTTAGCGACTCCATACTTGTTTCAATCCCGGCAACGCGGGAATGGGAATTCTTACAGGAGCAGGTCGATGGGATCATCGCCCAAGCAATGGCGTTTCAATCCCGACGATGCGGACAAGAACAGATAATTAGTGATCAGAAATTAGAGAATCGTTAAAACTATTATATCTACATTCATGGTTTTACTAATCTCCAGTAACTAATCCCCTTTCCCTGATCTTGCTCAATCTCAACGATGCGGGAGATAAGGTTTTTACCTGGCCGCCGGGAACGTCTGAAACACCCCGTAAAAAAGTTTCAATCCCGACAATGCGGGAATGGGGATTATTACTCGACTTAAAGAGTCACACTTTCATATCTTTCGTGTTTGTTTCAATCCCGACTACGCGGGATATAAGTTTTTTACCTTCATCCGCTACGAAGTGATCGAACTCCCCGACCCCGAACCGCTTCCGTTGGTTTCAATCCCGACGATGCAGGAATTTTTTTATTACGCGGAGGAGTAGGGGGCGATTCATGAATCGCCCGTACACAAGAGTTCAATCCCGACTACGCGGGAATCGTGATTCTTACTGTTGAGTGCCGCGAGCTGCTGGATGTGTATGAGGATTGTGGTTTCAATCTCAACTACGCGGGACTTGTATTTATTACTTGGGCAGGTCCTGCTGGGCTTCACACATGGAAATGATATCGTTTCAATCCCGACTAAGCGGGACTTGTATTTATTACTCATTTAGGTAAAAAGATTACATTTGACCAATTGCCAGTTTCAATCCCGACTTCGCGGGGATAGGGATTCTTACCAGGTACCATTACGACCTGAAGATCAGACATTCTTCGGTTTCAATCCCGACTACGCGGGAATAGGGATTCTTACTTCACACTAGCAAGGCAGATTTTGAAATGATTGTCAAAGTTTCAATCCCGACAACGCGGTTTTTTTTCATAGTAGGGGCGATTCATGAATCACCCCTACACAATATTTTAATCCCGACGATGCGGGAGATAAGGTTTTTACTGACTGTGCCGGTTCTGTATATGTCACACTCAGGGCGGGTTTCAATCCCGACGATTCGGGGAAGAACAGATAATTGGTGATCATAAAATAGTAAATTGTAAAAACCATTATATCTATTATCGTGGTTTGACTAATATCCTATAACTGATCCCCTTTCTCTGATCTTCCTCTATCCCGACTAAGCGGGACTTGTATTTATTACAACGCATTGAAGAGTTACAAGATTTTGCAGAACGCGAAGATTGTTTCAATCCCGACTAAGCGGGACTTGTATTTATTACAACTCGGCAACGAGTTCCAATGGTTCTATCCCCGTGGAGTTTCAATCCCGACTAAGCGGGACTTGTATTTATTACAAAACAATGGATTGAATATATTGAAAAGCAAGAATCGTTTCAATCCCGACTAAGCGGGACTTGTATTTATTACTGAGATTAAGTCTGTTGTTATCTACGCAGACGGCGCTTGCCCTAGTAGTTTCAATCCCGACTAAGCGGGACTTGTATTTATTACCGGAAAAAATTCGTTTATGACAATGCCAAACATTTCGTTTCAATCCCGACTAAGCGGGACTTGTATTTATTACATGGCCGCAAATACTCTTGTGGAAATTTTCCACATGTTTCAATCCCGACTAAGCGGGACTTGTATTTATTACTACTCCAATTTTTACCAGCGAAGAGACTATGAGCGAGTTTCAATCCCGACTAAGCGGGACTTGTATTTATTACAATCAGGCTTTCCTTCTATGGACATCGCTGTTGTTCTTGTTTCAATCCCGACTAAGCGGGACTTGTATTTATTACTTGTTGGCCTCGGCTTGATCATGGTGGGGGTCGTTAAGTTTCAATCCCGACTAAGCGGGAATAGGGATTCTTACGAGAAACCGATGCTTGATGAAATACGGGCTGAAATAGAATGTAAGTTTCAATCCCGACTACGCGGGAATAGGGATTCTTACAAGAGGAAATCATTAATGCGGGGAACGAGGTGTACTCCCGGTTTCAATCCCGACTACGCGGGAATAGGGATTCTTACGTACCTTCATAAGGGCGATCTGGTCCTTGTTGAAGGACGAATGTTTCAATCCCGACTACGCGGGAATAGGGATTCTTACTTTACTCTCGAATTATCCACGAGGGGCGGATGTCGGTTTCAATCCCGACTACGCGGGAATAGGGATTCTTACGAAATATTGATGTAACAACTTCCGCGTCTTACCATGTGACGTTTCAATCCCGACTACGCGGGCATAGGGATTCTTACGCTTCCTCAAATGGTAACAATTCGAAAAGCACTCTTGGGTTTCAATCCCGACTACGCGGGCATAGGGATTCTTACAGTGGGCAAAAGTTTTTTGTATCGAAGGATTATGAGGGTTTCAATCCCGACGATGCAGTAAGAACAGATAATTGGTGATCGGAAATTGGAGAATCGTTCAAACAATTATATCTACATTCATGGTTTGACTAATCTCCAGTGACTAATCCCCTTTCTCTGATCTTCCTCAAT
>Ga0116191_1000274_pt1 | contig 50486 bp, 42 predicted proteins | sample AD_UKC111_MetaG_FD_89897 | JGI IMG/M metagenome (GOLD analysis project Ga0116191, IMG submission 89897) | Active sludge microbial communities of municipal wastewater-treating anaerobic digesters from Hong Kong - AD_UKC111_MetaG | ecosystem: Engineered > Bioreactor > Anaerobic > Digestate... | reverse complement strand
ATGACCTCAAGAATCTGGATGTTGAAATTCCATTGGGACAATTTGTGTGTATCACGGGAGTCTCCGGGTCCGGAAAATCCACGTTGATGGTTGACCTGCTGTACAACATACTTGCCCGTGATTTGAACCATGCACATACCACGCCAGGCGAATATGACAGTATCGAAGGGCTGCAATATCTAGATAAGATCATCAACATCGACCAGTCCCCGATTGGGCGCAGTCCGCGTTCCAATCCCGCAACCTATACCGGGATGTTCGATGAAATCCGGTCCCTGTTTGCTGGACTGACGGAAAGCAAGATGCGCGGTTATAAAGCCGGACGGTTTTCATTTAATGTTCACGGCGGGCGCTGTGAGGCATGCCAGGGACAGGGACAGATGCGCATTGAAATGCAATTCCTACCGGATATCTACGTCCCCTGCGATGTGTGTCACGGGAGCCGTTTCAACCGTGAAACCCTGCAAGTGAAGTTCAAGGGTCATTCGATTGCTGACATCCTGGATCTCACGGTTGAAGAGGGGTTGGACGTATTTTCCAGCATACCTGCCATCCAGAACAAGTTGAAAACTTTGGAACGAGTGGGATTGGGATACATACGTATTGGTCAGCCTGGTACAACGCTTTCAGGTGGAGAAGCACAGCGTGTCAAACTTTCCAAGGAACTTTCGCGGCGGGCAACCGGACGAACGTTGTATGTTCTGGATGAACCCTCCGTGGGATTGCATGCAGCAGACGTTCACATGCTGATTGATGTGCTGCAGGATCTTGTGAACAGCGGAAACTCAGTTTTAATCATTGAACACAACCTGGATATTATCAAGGTATCTGATTACATCATTGATCTTGGACCGGAAGGCGGAGACCGGGGTGGAGAACTGATTGCATGCGGGACTCCTAAAGAAGTATGCGAGAATGAAAAATCGTATACCGGGCAGTTCTTGAAGGAATACCTTGAATTGCACGGTCAGCACTGCCGTTAGCCAGTCTTCTTCTTCTTCTTCTTCAAACGAACACTCCCGGTCATAAAAACCGGGAGTGATTTCTTATGATTCGCGAATTCCATGATTGGCACAGTAGATTTTGATCGCTTCGCAAAGAAATTCGGGCATCTCAGGGTGAATCTTGCGGTAAAAAGCGACAAAGTCGGGGTGCGTTGTGTATCCCTTGCCCAGTCCCAGCAGTATTTCATAACTGCAGTCGTAAAAGGAATTAATGTATTCATGCCATTGCAACACCAATTCCTGAACATGCGGATGGGATGGACCGAGCGGGATGGATTTTGCGATCTCAAGCGTGATGTGTTCTCCTTCTGCCATGCGAGCCTGTCTTTCATCCTTGTTAAGCTGATTCCACCGCTGCGAGGATTGAGCGACGAGTTTTCGATCCCAATGTTCCTCGGCATATTTTTGATATTCTGCCTGTTTTTCTTCAGAAAAACCCTTGAAGTACTCGTTATCTTTCATTTCCGTTTTTCCTTCCAGTGTTTTGATGGTTTTGTTGACCGTATCAATCAACCGCGATAGCCGTTCTGCTTTCATCTTCAAGGTCAGCTTGTGTGTTTCCAGCAGCTTCACGAGGTCCAACTCGGGGACTTCGAGAATACTCTTAATCTGATCCAGGCGAAAGTCCAGTTCGCGAAAGAAGAGGACCTGCTGGAGGAGAAGAAGCTGCTGTTTTCCATAAAGGCGGTAACCGTTCGCTGTAATGCGTTCCGGTTTAAACAACCCGATCTGATCATAATAATGGAGGGTACGAACGCTGATGCCGGCAAGATCCGCCAGCTGCTTGATGGTGTAAGATTCGTCGCTTTGCATGGAGAGAGTATAAACTATGACGTTACGTTAATGTCAAGTGGAAAGATGATTCATGATGAAATTTGAAGTAGATTTTTATCAAAAAGGGAAAGGTTTTTCTACGAAATTTGCTGATGGATGGTTTGAGCCATTTCCTGTGATAACCTCTCGGCTCTGCCGGTGTAACCTTCGACATCGAACATATCTTGAACTGTCTCTCGATCGACCCAATGAGCTATTTCTGCATCTTGCAGCACCAGTTCAACCAGTGGATTGTTTGCACCCGCTTGCACAGATTCCCAGGCTTGCATGCTCAATTGGCGAAGTCTCTCGTGGATCGCTTGCCGGTTAGCGCCATTTTGGACTGCTGCCATCAAGATGCGCTCGATTGCGGAAAAGGGTCCGAATTGTTGGATGGTTCTATGAATCGCAGCTGGTTTAACCTGCAGGTTTTCGAGGATATGGATGAGCGTCAGCAAGATTTCATCAACGGCCAAAAAAGATTCCGGGAACAACGAGCGGCGGTTGGCGCTGTCATCCAGTGTACGTTCCAATAGAGAATGTGCGTAGTTATTCCATGCGATCACTGGAGCAGCAGAGAGACTGCGGGCGAGAGAATCAATTTTTTCACAGAGAATTGGATTGCGCTTGAACGGCATGGCCGATGAGCCCACCTGTTCCGCCCCGAAGGGCTCGGCCAGTTCTCCGATGGTTTCAGATTGCAGCAGTCGCAAATCAAAAGCGAATTTGTATGCCGTGGCAGCTAAACTGGAGAGAGTGGTCAGGATCGAATAATCCTGCTTTCGGGTATACGTCTGGGTAGCGATGGAGTAGAAGGGCAGATTCAGTTTCTCACTGATCACCTGTTCAAATTTTATCGCTCCGTCTTCACCGTAAAGCATATGATAAGACGCCGCGTTGCCTACGGCGCCCTTGAATCCTTTACCCTTCAAAGTATTGCGTGCCTGGTATAGGTTTTGATAATCCTGAAGTAAATCCTGTCCAAAATTTGCCAGGCGATAGCCAAGCGTGGTAGGCTCAGCGGGCTGGAGATGGGTAAATGCCATCACGGGCGTACTGGCGTATTGAATGATCCGGTCTGCAAGGATTCCCAGCAGAACCCGCGAGCGCTCAAGCAACAGATCCAGTGATTGAGCAATCTGCAGCACCTCTGCGTTGTCTTTGATATCCATTGAGGTGGCACCGAGGTGGATGACTCCTCCGGCCGTCGGGCATTGACCGGCAAAGACTTTCAGTTCTGCCATCAGGTCGTGGTGAATGCTTTTTTCAATATCCAGAGCTTTTTGTAAATCAACATTGGCTTCGTTATGCTTTAGCTCCTGCAATTGGGCAGGGGTCACCAGATTCCATCCGATTTGCGTTTCGGCCATCACCACCCACAACCTGCGCCAAAGCCTGCGTTTATTTTCTTCTCCCCATATCTGACGCATCTCGGGTGAACCATACCGCCATGAGAACGGACTCTGATAGCTGTCGAAGGATGTCATTTTATTCTCTGTAGATTGTAGCTGTGCGTTCCGAACCAACTGAAATCGTTCGAATTGGAACGCCGGTTTTCTGTTCCAATGTTTCGACATAGACGCGCGCATTAACAGGCAGATCCCGCCAGCGCCGGCACCGACTCAGGTCTTCCTGCCAGCCCGGCAGGGATTCATATACCGGTACGCATTGGGCTAATGACTGGGCGTCGCATGAGAAATCCAGCGTGTCGAGTCTCCGGCCTTGTTTCTCATAAGCCACGCATACCTGGATTTGTTCCAACCCGGATAGGATATCCAACTTGGTCAGGAATAATTCTGTAATTCCATTGATTTCCTGGGCATATTTCAAGAGAACAAGGTCCAGCCAGCCGACGCGCCGCGGGCGGCCTGTCGTCGTGCCAAATTCGTCCCAGGGTTTGGAACCGCTGCCGCGGAGAAATTCGGCAATCTCTGCGGTTTGCTCGGTCGGGAAGGGGCCTGATCCAACGCGGGTCTGGAATGCCTTTGTTACACCGATCACTTTTCGTACAGCTTGAATTCCAATTCCTAATCCGCTAAAAATTCCAGCTGCAGTGGTGCAGGAACTTGTGACAAAGGGATATGAGCCCTGTTCAAGGTCCAACAAAGAACCCTGTGCGCCTTCAGCCAAAACGATTTTACCAACCTTCAACGCAGCCTGGATTTCAGGTCCGATGCGTTTGATGTACGGCCGGATCATTTCGGCTTTTTCCAGGTAATCGCTGGTGTATAGTTCCACGTCGATTTCCGGCTGTGAATAAAGAATGGTTAGGAGTTTATTGATTTCGATGAAATGAGCTCGCAGACGATCTGCAAATGACTGCCTGTCCAGGATTTCTCCAACACGCAGACCGGATCGGGCAGCTTTATCCACGTATGCTGGGCCAATTCCCCGCCCGGTGGTACCGATTTGATTTTTTCCCAGGGCTGCATCCTGTGCACGGTCTAGCAAGCGGTGACCGGGAGTGATTAATTGTGCAGCGTCAGAAATCATCAACCTGTCAGGATTGATTTCGATCCCTGCGGATCGAAGCATGTCCATTTCTTCGATCACTGTATAAGGATTGACTACCATTCCATTGCCTAAGATGCATATAGTTTGCGGGTGAATCACACCGGTAGGAATGACGTGTAATTTGTAAATCTTGTCTGCAACGGTGACTGTGTGACCCGCATTATCACCGCCATTGTAACGGGCTACCAAATGCGAATCCTGTGCGAGAAGGTCGACCGCGCGGCCTTTACCTTCATCCCCCCATTGTGTTCCAATCACAATATCAAGAGGCATGGCTAATCCTTACGTTTATGAAGATTTATACTGGCAATATACGGCAGGTTGCGGCCTTTTTCGTCGTAATCCAGTCCGTACCCAACAACAAAATAATCAGGAATACTGAACCCGAGATAATCGATATTGATGTGTACCTTGTGGCGTTCGGGTTTATCCAGGAGTGCGCAGACTTTTAGACTGTGCGGACGGCGGTCAAGTAGGAGCTTGCTGATCGTACTCACAGTGTATCCGGAATCAACAATATCGTCGATGAGGATGACATCCCAGCCGTGGATGTTGGTTTTATGATCAGAGTCGATCCGCACAAAACCGCTGGATTCAGCTTTATTGTATGAAGAGACAGACATGAAATCCATGGTGATCGGACGGTCGATTTTTCGCATCAGGTCTGTGATAAATACCACACTGCCACGAAGCAAGCCAAGCAAAAGCAGGTGTTCAGAATCCTGGTAATCAAGGGTGATCTGTTTTGCGAGGGTGTTAACCCGCTCTTGAATTTCGGTCTCGGTAATGAGGATGCGGTCAATAAAGTCGTAAGGGAAGGATTTATTAGTTTCCAATTTGGTTTTTCCCAACAAGTTTTGGAGGATACGCTACCACATCGTATTGTACTGTATATATTTGTGATTTTGATTAATATCGGAAAACTCAAGACCGGTCATGGATGGAATCAGCGTAAAAAACGCCTGACTACAGGATGATATCCGGAATTTTGGAAGAAGAATTGCCCTGATTACTGAGCGAATAACTTCAATCATTTATTAAAAAAGGATGCGGATGTGAAATCCGCATCTTGTGATCAGTCACAACTCAGGACTTAATGATGTTCCCTCGTCCTACGCCAATGTAGGTAAACCCATAGCCACGTACAGTATCCGGATCCCAGAGATTGCGTCCATCCAGGATGATCGGGTGTTTCATCAAGGATTTCAACCGGTTGAAGTCAAGCTGTTTAAATTCATTCCATTCGGTAGCGAGGATCAGCGCATCTGCTTTTTCTGCAACCTGGTAAGGATTTTCACACAGGACGACATTTTTTAGGATTGACCTGGCATTCTCCATAGCCTGTGGATCATAGGCGCGGATATGTGCGCCTTCGTTTTCAAGCAAGTGAATAATCTCGATGGCTGCGGCATCGCGGATATCGTCGGTATTGGGCTTGAAAGAAATCCCCAGTACACCGATTGTTTTTTCATTGAGTTTTTTCAATACTTTGCGAAGCTTCATCACTGCCCGGCGGCGCTGGTTGCGATTGATTTCCATTACTGCCTGCAGTAACTGCGGATGAGTTCCATGCAGCACTGCCATGTGTTCCAATGCTTTCACATCTTTAGGGAAGCATGAGCCGCCCCATCCAAGGCCAGCGTCGAGGAATGCGTGGCCGATGCGTTTGTCATAGCCCATGCCCAGGGCAACCTCCCGGATATCAGCACCCATTTCCTCACAAATATTACCGATTTCGTTGATAAAAGAGATTCTGGTTGCGAGGAATGCATTGGAGGCATATTTGATCATTTCCGCTGTACGGAGATCAGTGATCATGATGGTACACCGCAGAGGCTGGTAGAGTTGAGCGACCCGATCGGCTGCTTTACGATCCTCAGAGCCAAGCACAACACGATCAGGGTTCATAAAATCACTGATGGCGGATCCCTCACGCAAGAATTCGGGGTTCGAGACAACACTGAAATTCAAAGGTCTGTCTGACCGCCGATTCCGAATCACCTCTGCAACCCAATCGCCAGTACCGACAGGAACGGTGGATTTGTTGATGACCAGGATCGATTTCCCGGCAAGATCGGCGATTGCTTCTGCGGCGCATCTAACGAATCGCAGGTCGGCTTCACCATCGTTACCGGAAGGCGTACCCACAGCGATAAAGGCGTATTCCGCACCGTCAAGCGCCCTGGCGTAGTCAGTTGTGAAGTGCAGGCGATTGGCGCCAACATTTTGTTTGACCAACTGTTCCAGCCCAGGTTCATAGATGGGCATGATCCCGGAATTGAGTTTGTTAATGCGGTCTGGATTAACATCGAGACAGGTCACCTCATTTCCGAGATCAGCAAAACAAGTTCCTGTTACCAATCCCACATAGCCAGTGCCGATGACACAAATTTTGCTCATAAATACTCCAAAAAAGATGTAAAGAACAATTAATTTTACCATGCGTCATTTTTTTCATTCCGCAGGCGTGAGTATAATTAGATTGACATCAGAATCAAGGAGAGTGTCAAATGACTGCACGGATCATTGATGGAAAAGCGATCGGTGAAGCAATCCGCCAGGAGGTTGCTCTTGGCGTACAGGAACGTTTAGCTGCTGGAAAATCCCGTCCAGGACTGGCGACTGTTCTCGTGGGAGAGAATCCTGCTTCACAAGTCTATGTTAAATCAAAACAAAAGGCCTGTGCTGAAGTGGGGATCGAATCCTTTGGATATGAACTCGCAAAAGATGCCGGACAAAGTGAAGTGGAAAAACTGGTGCGCGAATTAAATGCTGACCCTAAAGTCAACGGCATACTGGTACAGCTTCCACTGCCATCGGGATACGATGAGGAACGTGTGCTCAGTGCAATTTCTATTGAAAAAGACGTGGATGGTTTTCACCCGCTAAATATCGGACGCCTGGCTCAAAAGGGAAGGGATCCCCTGTTTGTTCCCTGCACACCGGCTGGAGTGATGTATCTGCTCGAAAAAGAAATACCCGCTCTGGAGGGTATGAACGCGGTAGTGTTGGGCAGATCTAATATCGTGGGGATGCCGGTAGCTCTATTGTTGGTACGCGCGAATGCAACCGTGACCATTTGCCATTCGAGAACTAAAGACCTGGCATCGGTGGTACGAACTGCGGATGTGCTGGTGGCTGCGGTGGGAAAACCAGAAATGGTGAGAGGCGATTGGGTGAAACCGGGTGCAGTGGTCATCGATGTTGGTATCAATCATGTTGACGATGCCACCAGGCCGCGCGGCTATCGCCTGGTAGGGGATGTGTGTTTTGACGAGGTTTCGCAGGTGGCCCAGGCGATTACACCTGTGCCTGGAGGAGTGGGCCCCCTGACCATTGCCATGTTATTAAAGAACACTCTGCATGCTGCAAATCTACAGGATTAGTCGACGCAAGTATTGTCAGACAATTGACTTTTCACAAAAATACTATTAAACTGATGGCGTGTGAATTGTCAGACAAATTCCACGCCTGATTTTTATCTTTCACGAATGGAATCAGATTAATGACAACTCTCCTGATTAAGAATGCACAAGTATTGGTAACAATGGACGACCACCGCCGGGAAATCCCGAATGGTGGTCTTTTTGTAAAAGATGGGTTCATTGAGCAGGTTGGTTCAACAGGTCAACTGCCTGCGGCAGCCGATGAAGTTTTGGATCTGTCAGGGCATATTGTGTTACCCGGTCTGATCAACACCCATCATCATTTTTACCAGACTCTGACGCGGGCGGTTCCGGCCGCACAAAACGCGAATTTGTTTAACTGGCTCAAAACGCTTTATCCGATTTGGGCAAGAATGACGCCGGAAGACATTCGGATCTCCACGCAGACCGCATTGAGTGAGCTTGCATTATCCGGTTGCACCACTGCTTCGGATCATCTCTATCTCTTTCCGAATGGATCAAAATTGGATGATGAGATCGAAGCCGGTAGCGAGATCGGATTGCGGCTGCACGCTTCACGCGGGTCGATGAGCCTGGGAGAGAGCAAAGGGGGATTGCCGCCAGACAGCGTGGTTGACAGCGAAGAACAAATCCTGGCAGACAGCGAACGCCTGATTCAGCGTTATCACGATTCCAGACCGGGATCGATGCTGCAAATCGTCCTCGCGCCCTGTTCGCCTTTCAGCGTCACGACAGATTTGATGAGGGAAAGCGCCGTGCTGGCAAGGAAATATGGGGTGCATCTGCATACCCACCTTGCAGAGACCGAGGATGAACAAGAATTTTGTCTGAAGCGTTTCGGGCACCGGCCGGTTGCGTATATGCAGTCAGTGGACTGGGTAGGCAGCGACGTTTGGTTTGCTCACAGTGTTCATGTGGCAGAAGATGAAATCCCGATCCTGGCGGAAAAGGGCTGCGGAGTCGCGCACTGTCCGTCATCAAACATGCGCCTGGCATCGGGTATTGCTCCGATCATGGGGTACCTCAAAGCGGGAGTCAACGTTGGTCTGGGAGTGGATGGTTCAGCCAGCAATGATGGTTCTCATTTGCTCAATGAAGCGAGGCAGGCAATGCTGCTGGCTCGATTGGGAGCAGGATTGAGAGGAGCCTCACTTTCCTCAACGGGCAGCGAGATTCTCACAGCCAGGCAAGCACTTGAACTGGCGACACGCGGCGGCGCTGCTGTTTTGGGAAGACAGGATATCGGCTCTCTGGAAGCAGGAAAATGTGCTGATTTTATTGCTTTTGATCTCAATCGACTGGACTACGCTGGCGCATTACACGATCCGGTGGCAGCTGTAGTTTTCTGCCAGCCGCAAAACGTTGACTACAACTATGTTCAGGGTAAGGCAGTCGTCAAGAGCCGTGAACTGGTTGCTTTGGACATACATGCACACATTATTAAACATAACCAAGCGTCGATGCGACTGCTGAAAGGATAGTATTCCAAAATGGGAATGGATTCGTTCTGGCTGCAAAATGCTCGTGAACTTGTGGATTGCGCCATGGGGCGCGTACCAGCTCACCTTGTGATCAAGAACGGTCAGTGGGTGTGTGTTCAAACAGGTGAGATTATTCCGAATATCGATATCGCGATACGCGCCCAACGCATTGCCTATGTAGGTAAAGATGCCAGTTTCGCGATTGGAAAGAGCACTGCTGTAATCGATGCAGCGGGCAGGTATCTTGTGCCGGGGCTATTAGATGGTCACATGCATGTAGAATCCGGCATGGTTACCGTAACCGAGTTTGTACGTGCCGTTTTGCCGCACGGAACGACGGGTATGTTCATCGATCCGCATGAAATTGCCAATGTCTTTGGGTTGCGGGGAGTGCGTCTGATGGTCGATGATGCAGCCATGCAGCCTATTCACGTTTTTGTGCAGATGCCCTCCTGTGTTCCTTCTGCGCCCGGATTGGAAACCCCCGGAGCCGTACTGGGTCCGAACGAGGTAACAGAAGCCATGACCTGGCCAGGAATCATTGGATTGGGTGAAATGATGAATTTTCCGGCAGTCTGTAGCGGTGACGATAAAGTGCATGCTGAGATGGCTGCCACGCGCTGCGCTGGAAAGGTGATTGGCGGCCATTATGCATCACCGGATCTTGGAAATAACTTTCATGCATATGCTGCTGGTGGTCCTCAAGACGATCATGAGGGAACGCGGTTGGAAGACGCCGTTGCCCGCGCCCGGCAGGGGATGAAAGTGATGATGCGGTACGGGTCGGCCTGGCATGATGTCGCAGCACAGGTGAAGGCGATTACCGAGCTTGGATTATCGCCGCGCGGATTCCTGCTTTGTACGGATGATTCCCAGTCAGAGACCTTGATCACCGAAGGGCATATGGACAGGGTACTGCGGCATGCGATCAAGGAAGGGCTAGACCCCATGACTGCGATTCAAATGGCAACGATCAATACCGCAGAGCACTTTGGCGTTTCGCGCGAAATGGGATTGATTGCCCCTGGACGTTTTGGAGATGTGCTTCTCGTAAAAAACCTGAATGATTTCAAGGTGGATGTCGTTATTGCCAAGGGCAAAGAAGCGGTGCGCAACGAAGAAATCCTGGTTGACCTGCCGAAACGCGAGTATCCATCCTGGGCGGTTCAATCTGTGCATTTTAAACACCCCATGACTGCTGAAGATTTTTCGCTGAAGTATGAAAATGGGGATGTCGTTAAAGCGCATGTTATTGGTGTGATTGAAAACCAGGCGCCGACCAAACATTTGATCGTGCAGCTGCCTATTACCAATGGCGAGATCAAACCAGATATTTCGATAGATATCGCTAAAGTTGCCCTGGTTGAACGGCATAATCCCACAGGAAGAGTACAGGTGGGGTTGGTAAGCGGGTTTGGTTTTACGACTCATTGTGCGGTAGCTACAACGGTAGCTCATGACAGTCATCAGATGATCGTTGTGGGGACGAACGAGGAAGATATGGCTTACGCCTCAAACCGCCTGGCGGAAGTGGGCGGCGGACAGGTGATTGTGAGCGGGAGGCAGGTGCTTGGCGAGATTCGACTCCCGGTGGGTGGATTAATGTCCGATGAAAGCGCGGAGGTGGTTGCGAAACAAGCCCAGGGGCTTTTGGAAGGCTTCCGAAAATGCGGTTGCAAGATGAACAATCCGAACATGCAGCTTAGTTTGTTGGGTTTGGTGGTGATCCCAGAGCTTCGGATTTCAGATCTCGGTCTGGTTGATGTCAATCACTTCGATTTCATCTCAGTGATCGAAGCTGCAAAATAATTCGAGTGAGGGTACAGATTAATGCGAAAGTCAAAGACCAAAAGTGAATTACAGCATCCTTTTCAGAAGCTTCAAAATGAGCTGGCCAGGTTAATTGCAGCAACTCCTCCCGGAGATCGCCTGCCGTCGGAACCGGAGCTGGCAAAAATGATGGGCGTATCACGCGCAACTTTGCGTGAAGGGATGCGATCCTTTGAAGGCAAGGGATTGATCCGCCGGCGTCAAGGCGTGGGTACTTTTGTGGTACCGCAGGCCAAGGTGATCGAAACCGGCTTGGAAGTGTTGGAAAGTATCGAAAGCCTGGCAAATCGGATCGGACTGAGCGTTTCAATGGGTGAATTGGAAATCAAGGAAATAATGACGTCACCAGAAATCGCTGAGAAACTTCAGGTAGAAGAAGGTTTGAGGCTGGTTCAGGTCTCACGCGTGATTCATGCCGAGAATCGTCCGGTTGCATACCTGGTTGATATTCTTCCGCCTGATATCCTCACCGAAGCGGATCTTAAAGCCGGTTTCACGGGGTCTGTACTTGATTTTCTTATTGAACGTGGAACACCAACCCTATCTAAATCGTTTGCCGATATTCATGCCGTAGCCGCACATTCGGATATAGCGAAGAAACTTGAAATTCAACGCGGAGATGTACTTTTACTTTTAATCGCCAGGTTGTACAGTGATATGGGAAGTATCGTTGATTTTTCATACAGTTACTTCCTGCCTGGGTATTTTCGTTTGCACGTTGTTAGAGAAGTATCAAATTCAAATCGATAGACTCGATTTCTTGAACAAGGAGGATTAACCCTGGAATAATCACCGTTTGCCGACATAAAGTTCTCAGATCAAAGTCATTTATGGAGGGGTAAAATGCGCAGCTTTTTAGGTCGAGATATTTTGTCTTTGAAGGAATTTGAACGAGAAGAATTTTTCCATGTATTCGAAGTCGCTGATGAGCTGGCACCCATTGCGAAAAGCAGGAGAAATTCGGACCTTCTGGCTGAGAAAACACTGGTGACTGCATTCTATCAGCCCAGTACCCGAACCCGATTGGCTCACGAGGCTGCAATGCACCGTCTGGGAGGACATGTGACGGGCTTCTCAGATGCGAAAATGACTCGTGCAGGTGATTTTTACCAGGAATCTATCAAAGATACAGTAAAGATGCTTGAATACTATGGAGATGTCATTGTGATGCGACATTTTCAACAGGGGGCTCCGCACGAAGCGGCCAAATGGGCATCCATCCCCGTCATTAATGGCGGTGACGGATGGGGTGAACATCCGACGCAAATACTTACCGATCTGTACACAGTACTGACCGAGAAGGGAACGATCGACGGATTAAGGTGGCTGGCAGTCGGCGACATGCGGATGCGCACCATGCACTCGCTTGGCTATGCACTTTCACAATTTGATTGTCCCATCACTTTTGTGTCCCCGCCCGATATGTCATTAACTGATGAGTTTAAGGAGGATCTCAGTAGGTATTCTGTAAAATATAAAGAGGCAGAGCACGTAGAGCAGGTAATTTCCGAGGCAGATGTCATCCTGGTGGAGCCGGTCGTTCAACCAGACTATTCAAAGTCTCGCCATGAAGTAGAAGAACACGGGCTAACCCCGGATAATTACAAAATTACCCGGGAACTGCTGCAAACTAAAGCGAAATCTGACGCAATTCTGCTGCATTCATTGCCACGCATGGACGAAATTCCAACAGATGTGGACATTACACACTGGTCACGATACTGGCAAGAGGCGTTTAATGGTGTAGTATTGCGCATGGCTTTGCTTGCACTTGTGTTAGGCAAGATGGAATGACCCGACTACCGGGTATAATTAAGTTTGTCATTAATTTTTGGAGGAAAAATGCAAACCTATCTTCGGGGCCGAGATTTAATTTCTGATCTCGACTTTTCAAAAGAAGAAGTTGAAACTGTTTTAGACGTTGCTTTTGACCTGAAAAGGAAGAGAGCACTTAATGAACTTACCCCTTACCTGCGTGATAAAGTGCTGGCGATGCTTTTCTTTTTCAGCAGCACACGTACACGTGGATCTTTTGAAGCTGGCATGGCGCATCTTGGAGGTCATGCAGCGTTTATTGAATCACGCACGACTCAAATCTCGCATGGCGATACACCAAAGGAAATCGGGGAGATTTTTGGCCGCTATTTCGACGGCATATCCATTCGTCATTGCGATTGGGGTTTGGGCAACAAATACTTGAATGAAGTTGCCAAAGCTTCACGCGTTCCAGTGCTGAATATGCAGTGTGATGTTTACCATCCTTTCCAATGCCTGGCCGATTTAATGACCATTATTGAGAAAAAAGGCAAGGATCTGCGGAAGAAGAAGATGGTTGTCTCCTGGGCGTATGCAGCGTCTTACCAGAAACCAATGTCTGTTCCCCAATCGTTGATTCTGCAAATGCCGCGCTTTGGAATGGATGTTACCCTGGCACATCCGCCCGAATTCCGACTGATGCCTGAGATCATGCAGATGGCTGAAGAACAGGCACGCAAATTCGGGACGAAATTTGAGGTGGTTGACGATATGGATGCGGCATTCAAGGATGCGGATATCGTTTATCCAAAATCATGGGGTGCGATGGTTCACACGCCTGATGCCGAGGAAGGAGCCAAGATTATCAAGAAATATGACAATTGGCTTACCGACGAACGCCGAATGAAATTAGCAAAACCGGATGCCATTTTCATGCATCCGTTGCCTGCTGACCGGAATATCGAAGTGATGGATGCAGTTATCGATGGTCCGCAATCAGTTGTGTACGACGAAGCTGAAAACCGCATGCACGTACAGGAAGCGGTCATGGCTTTGACGATGAGTTAAAATTTTATTAAGAAAAGGAAAATGAATTACGATGGCGAAGAAATTGGCAGTAGTAGCAGTTGGTGGGAACTCACTTATCCTTGACCCGAAAAAGGTTACAGTTGAGGACCAATACAAGGCGGCAACCGAGACCACGAAGCATATTGCAGACATGATCGAAGCTGGCTGGGATGTTGCCATCGGTCATGGCAATGGTCCTCAGGTTGGTTTTATCATTCGCAGATCTGAGATCGCGGCAAAATATGAAGGTATGCATGAAGTTCCGATGGATGTCTGCGGTGCAGACAGCCAGGGCGCTATTGGTTACATGCTGCAGCAGAATCTGCAAAATGAATTTGCTCGCCGCGGAATCAAGAAATCTGTTGCCACTGTGATCACCCAGGTGAAAGTGGACAAGAATGACAAAGCCTTCCAGAATCCCACCAAGCCAATTGGCGGCTTCATGGATGAAGCTGAAGCGAAGAAACGCGCGAACGAAATGGGCTGGACTGTGGTTGAAGATGCTGGCCGCGGCTGGCGGCGTGTTGTTGCTTCCCCAATCCCAACCGAAGTAGTTGAAATCGATGCAGTAAAGAAATTGATCAATGCCGGTGTCGTTGTTGTGACAGTTGGCGGCGGTGGCATTCCCGTGCTTGACAATGGTGAAGGTGGATGCATTGGGACTGCTGCTGTCATCGACAAAGATTACGCTAGCAGCCTGCTTGCAAACGAAATCAATGCGGATCTTTTCGTGATTTCCACTGCAGTTGAGAAGGTAGCCATTAATTATGGTAAACCGGATCAGAAGTGGCTGGACCGGATGACAGTGGCTGAAGCCAAAGCTTACCTGGCTGAGGGAACTCATTTTGCCAAGGGTTCCATGGCACCCAAGATTCAGGCGATCATCAATTACTTTGAGAGAGGCGGTAAGGAAGCCTTGATCACGAATCCCGAGAATATCGGGCGGGCACTCAAGGGTGAGACCGGTACCTGGATCGTAAGAGAGTAATACACTCAAAGGGCTTTACGAAATCACGTAAAGCCCTTTTCTTTTTGATGTGATTTTTGGTATGATATTTTAAGATTCTTATCAGGATATGTTTACTGTTTGTGATGTACAATATTGGGGTATACAGTAAGTCGTCTAGACAATTACACTTTTCTTCCATTAAGAAACAATGTTTTTTTAAAGTTGAAAGGAGGTGGGGCACCCCAAAATCGGTTTCTTGCTTCCAGTTCTATTCGATTTCTTCGATATACCGTTCAATTCATTCCAGGAGGAGAGTCTATGTTTTCGAAAAGAGTTTGGTTTGTTGTAAGTCTGCTTTTGATTATGGCGCTTGTGCTTTCAGCATGCGCCAAAACGGGTCCAGCTGCAGGTGAGAAATTTACATTTGGCATGCTGCTCATTGGTCCGTCCACCGATATGGGATGGAGCCAGGCACATTATGATGCGGGTCTCTATGTACAGGAAAAACTCCCCGGTACGGAAATGATCTACCTCGAGAATGTGTTCCAGGGAACTGGCGGTCAGGTTCAGACTGGTGCCGAGTTGGCCACTGACATGGCAACCAACAAGGGTGCAAAACTGGTCATCTTCAATTCCGATGACATGAAAGACAATGCCATCAAATTTGCCCAGGAACATCCTGATGTCTATGTGATCCATGCATCAGGCGATGCCGCATGGAAGGAAGGCAAGAATTACGTCGATCTTCCTAACCTGAAGAATATCATGGGCGAAATGGAATACGGCAAAATGATCGCTGGTTGTGCAGCTGCCCTTACCACCCAGACCGGAAAGATCGGTTTCCTTGGTCCATTGATCAATGAAGAAACCAGGCGATTTGCAGCTTCTGCTTATCTTGGCGCCAAGTACTGCTGGTCCGAATACCTTGAAAAAGATCCTGCCGAACTTGAGTTCAAAGTGACCTGGATTGGTTTCTGGTTCAATCTCCCTGGTACTACTCTTGATCCCACACAGGTTGCTGATGATTTCTATAACACCGGTTACGATGTGGTCATCAGTTCCATCGATACCACCGAAGCCTTAACTGAAGCGAAGAAATTTGTTGCAGATGGCAAACAGGTGTGGGCAATTCCGTATGATTATGCCAAAGCCTGTGAAGGGGCAGATGACGTGTGCCTCGGTGTTGAGTATTTCAACTGGGGTCCTGCTTACCTTGCAGCAATCAAGTCCATTCAGGACGGCACCTGGAAATCCAGCTTCGATCTGAACGGTCCGGATTGGTCTGACATTAACAATCCTGACACCTCCGCTGTTGGATTCAACAAAGGTGGCGCGCTTTCTGAAGAAAATTCAGCCTTGATCGACAAATTCATTGGCGAATTGGGCGGCGGACTGAACCTGTGGACTGGTCCGATTAATCTTCAGGATGGAACGCAGTACCTCGCTGATGGTGTTGCTGCAACGAAACAGGAAATCTGGTATCTCCCGCAACTTCTGGAAGGTATGGAAGGTCAGAGCGAGTAATTTGATCCATAATATAGGGGAAGGTATTTTACCTTCCCCTATATATTTTTTTACAGGACTAGTGCATGAATATTGAGCTTCGCAACATACATAAGTGGTTTGGTAAAGTTCATGCGAACGATGATATCAGCTTGAAAATTTCATCCGGCACCATCCAGGGAATTCTAGGAGAAAATGGTGCAGGTAAAAGTACGTTAATGAAGATCCTCTCAGGTTATTTCCAGGCCAATTCGGGTGAAATCCTGCTAGATGGTACTCTTGTGAAGATTAAATCACCTGACGATGCCATCCGTCTGGGAATTGGTATGCTTCACCAGGATCCGCTTGATTTTCCGCCGATGCGTGTGATTGATGATTTTCTGCTTGGGCAGCACGGCAGACTTTTTCTGAACAGGGCCCAGGTAGAACAAGAAATTAAAGAGCTTTCTCAGAAATTTGGATTTCAAATCAACCCGGATGCATATGTTGAAACACTGACGGTTGGCGAACGGCAGCAATTGGAAATCCTTCGTCTTTTATGGTTGGGTGTCCGCATCCTGATCCTGGATGAACCAACCACAGGAATTTCAGCCAATCAAAAGGAAAAGTTATTTGCCACACTCGAGACTCTGGCAAAACAAGACCTAACCGTCATTTTTGTTTCTCATAAGCTGGAAGATGTTCAAGGTTTATGCGATAAAGTCGCAGTTTTTCGACAGGGGAAGGTTGCTGGAGAATTGACTCCCCCCTATAATACTGATCAGTTTATCCAATTAATGTTTGACAAGGAAATTAAGATCGGTGAACGAGCGACCGCCTGCAGGCCAGAGTCGTTGCTGCGTCTTGAAAATATTGGAATTGAAGATTACCGGCTCCGATTACGCAATATTAATTTGACTCTTTACCGGGGTGAGATCATCGGGCTGGCTGGGATGGAAGGCTCAGGGCAAAAGCTTTTTCTGCAAATGCTGGCAGGAATTAAACGCCCGGTTAGCGGCAAAATTGTGATCGATGAAGAGAATTATGCAGGCAAAAGATATGAAAGTTTCCTTAAGGCCGGGATCTCATATATTCCTGCTTCACGCATGGAAGAGGGATTGATTCCCGGACTGACACTGACCGAGCATTTTATATTATCCGAAGAGCATAACGAGTTATTGATATCTCAGAGAGAAGCCTTGAGCTTAACCCAATCACGCATCAGTGATTTTAGGATCAAAGGTGCTCCATATAGTAAAGTCGAGCAATTGTCAGGTGGAAATCAACAGCGTGCATTATTGGCTTTAATGCGCGAAAAACTGAATCTTATCCTGATGGAGCATCCAACCCGCGGTTTGGATATCGAGTCTTCGATCTGGATTTGGAAAAAAATGAAAGAAAGATGCGCTGATTGTACGAGTATCGTTTTTATCTCGGCCGATCTTGAGGAAATTATTCAATACAGCGACCGGATCCTGGTCTTTTTTGGAGGTATGGTTTCGGAACCGATCGATGCGAATACTACCAGTGTTGATGAACTTGGTCAATTAATTGGCGGCATAGGCTGGTAAATCTTGGAGATGTAAATATATGACAATGCAGCAGGGAACCCCACAGACTACCTCTTTACGATCCAGGATCAACTGGCTCGACCTTGGATTGCGGATTGGGGCCGTGATTCTGGCATTATTAATCACGTCTTTGATCTTATTGGTTGCCAATGCTCAACCGTTAAAGGCTTATTGGAATATTGTTCTCGGGGCGTTTTCATCAACACAGAAGGTGTCAGCCGTTATTGCCTCCTGGGTACCGCTGGTATTAACTACGTCAGGTCTGTTGTTTACCTTTACCGCTGGATTATGGAATATCGGTATGGAAGGTCAGATCGTGGTGGGGTCAGTATTTTGCGTAGGAGCTTTCCGTTTTCTGGATCAAACCGGAATGGATCCCTGGATGGTGATCACGATTGCCTTCATTGCAGGAGCCATTGGTGGGTTCCTGTGGGCAATATTACCGGGAGTGATGCGTATTTATGGCGGGGTAAATGAAATATTTGGGGGCTTGGGATTAAACTTTGTCGCTAAAGCCTTAGCGATCTGGCTAATCTTTGGTCCCTGGAAACGGCCAGGAGTGGCTTCGATGAGCGGAACGGAATGGATTGATCCGCAATTTCGATTGACCTATCTGCCAGGAACCAGTCTCAGCCCTGTGATCGTCATCATTGCACTCGTCGGTGCCATTTTTGTGGCGTTGATGCTGAAAGGTACACATTTTGGTTTGAGATTGAAGGCAATCGGAAAAAATGACCGGTCTGCTTATTTAATGGGGATTCCGACAACACGATATTTTCTGCTTGCATTCGGTATTTGCGGTGTCTTTGCCGGAATCGCAGGATCTGTTTTGGTGACCTCCAAACAGTTCAGTTTGATCCCGGATGCAGGGTTTGGATATGGATTCTTGGGATTACTGGTTGCCATGCTGGTAAATTATCATCCGATCCTATCGTCCATAGTGGCATTTTTCTTTGCTGCGCTCAGCGTGGGTAATATTGAACTTCAGTACATGGGATTGAATTCTTACCTGGCTGGTGTGCTTCAAGGTTTCCTCGTGCTCTTCGTGGTCATGGCGAACGGCGTACGGCAACGACTGTTTAAAAAAGGATAGGCATTCATGGATAATACGACTCTGACAACCCTTGCCGGCATCATGGAATATGCGGTGCCAATCCTTTTTGCGGCTATTGGTGAAAATTTTATCGAAAAAAGCGGAATTACGAACCTGTCTGTAAACGGTGCTATCCTTCTGACAGCCATGGCTGGGTTCGTGGTTGCATTAAATACTGGCAGCCTTCTGCTCGGATTTCTTATTGGGGCATTGATTGGAATGGCGGTGGCTGCAGTGGTGGCTTTCAGCAGCATCACCTTGAGGCAATCCCAGGTCGCAATTGGATTCATCCTGGCTACTCTTTGCAGAGATCTGGCTTACTTTCTTGGTGCACCCTATAACAATAAGCCTGGTATCTTTCTTACCAAGATGCCTATTGATTTCCTTGTCGACATCCCAGTGATTGGCCCCATCTTCTTCAACCACCATATTTTGGTATATGCATCGTACGTCTTTATTATTCTTGCGTATTTTTATCTATATAAAACACGGCCAGGGCTTGAATTACAGGGAATCGGCGAACGGCCTGCTGCAGCTTACAATCGGGGTGTAAACGTCAATTTACAACGGTATGTGTACACACTGGTTGGTGGAGCTCTCATTGGACTGGCCGGTCCGATGTATTCACTGGCGGTAAAGATCGGCTGGTCAGGCCAGCTTTCAGGATTGGATGGTGTGGGCTGGATTGCACTGGCAATTACCATCTTCGGCGGTTGGAATCCCTTAAGGGTGGCGTTTGGAGCTTATTTCTTTGCCGGTCTTCAACAATTAGGAATTACGCTTCAATCCAACACGCAAATCCCGATCCAGATTCTACAGGCAGCACCATTTCCCTTGATGATCTTTACCCTGCTTCTTGTCAACATAGGCAGAGCTGAGTGGGTTGAACGTGAACTCGCAGCCATGCCTGAAAAACCACGAGTCGTTCTTTCAAAAATTCTCAGAACGATTCGCACATCCCCCCCGGCATCTTTGGGAGTTCCATTCGAACGAGAATAGGATGAGCCATGTCGAACTTTTTGGGGTTCAAGTGTTCGATTTGCGGAAAAGAATATTCTTCTACTGATCACCTGTATGCCTGTCCGAACTGCGGCGGGAATTTGGATGTCGTCCTGGATTATTCACGAATCAAATCCAAATATCAGGTGGAAGATATTACCTCGCGCACAGATTTTTCTCTTTGGAGATATTTGCCGCTTTTGCCTGTCTCGGATCCAGGAGGTGAGGGTACTCCCCTGAGATATGCGGGATGGACTCCGTTGTATCAATCTCGAAGATTATGTGATCAAATTGGACTCGAAAACCTATGGATCAAGGATGAAGGCCGAAATCCTACGGCTTCGTTTAAAGACCGCGCAAGTGCAGTGGTAGTGGCTCGAGCCAGGGAAATTAAAGCAGAAGTGGTGGTCACCGCTTCGACAGGGAATGCTGGTGCGGCATTGGCCGGGATGGCAGCAGCAGTCGGTCAGCCTGCTGTAATCCTTGCACCGCGAACTGCTCCGCCTGCAAAGATTGCCCAAATGCTGGTCTATGGCGCCAGTGTGATTCTCGTCGATGGAAATTATGATACAGCGTTTGATTTGACAATCGAAGCCTCAAAGACCCTGGGATGGTACTGCAGGAATACAGGTTATAATCCCTTTACTGCAGAAGGGAAAAAGACAGCCGCATTCGAAATCTGGGAATCAGTCATTCGGGAACAGGCATCGGCAGACCGACCTTTATGCGTATTCGTTTCAGTAGGCGACGGTAACATCATTTCCGGTCTTCATAAGGGGTTCAAAGACCTGGTCGAACTGGGATGGATGGAACAGATGCCAAAGTTATTCGGTGTGCAATCTGAATGTTCAGCAGCGGTTGCTAATGCCTTTTTCTCTGGAAGCGAACAAATCATCCCTGTGAATTCCACCACCATTGCGGATTCCATCAGTGTGGATTTGCCGCGAGACGGGGTGAGAGCGGTACGGGCTGCTGTTCAAACTGGAGGGGCATATCTGACAGTCAAGGATAGCGAAATCATTGAAAGTATTGCCGATTTAGGAAAGTATGGTATCTTTGCTGAACCAGCCGGATCAACTGCCTTCGCTGGTGTGAAAAAAGCGTTGCACGAAGGCATTATCCAGCATGACGACCCGGTGTTGGCTATTAATACCGGGAATGGATTAAAAGACATTAAAACTGCCATGCAGTCGGTAAAAAATGCACCGGTAATCGAACCTGAAATCAAGGCATTATTGGATTGTTATCAAAGTCAATTGAGAGGTTCAATACGATGAAACCTGTGTTTTCGATCATAGCTCCAGTTTTTAATGAAACAGGATGCCTGGACGCGCTTTATGAACGTGTCACCCAAGTAATGGAATTAACAAATGAAAGTTGGGAGTTGGTACTGGTTGACGATGGTTCAACAGACGGGTCGACAGACATGATCCGTGAACTTGCGAAAAAAGACAAAAGAATCAGGCCGGTCATCTTTGCCCGCAATTTTGGACACCAAATTGCTGTCACCGCAGGATTGGATTACTCACGAGGTGATGCTGTTGTGATTATTGATGCAGACCTGCAGGATCCTCCGGAGGTCATCCTGGATTTGATTGCAAAATGGCGTGAAGGATACCAGGTGGTATATGCCCAGCGTACCGAACGAGAAGGGGAATCCTGGTTTAAACTAGCGACTGCTTCGCTTTTCTACCGCACCATATACCGTATTACTGATGTAAAGATTCCACTGGATACCGGAGATTTCCGTCTTCTCGATCGAAAAGTTGTGAATGTGATGAATTCCATGCGTGAACGGCATCGTTTCCTGCGCGGAATGTCAGCCTGGGTAGGCTTTAAATCAGTCGGAGTACCATATAAACGAGCCTCTCGCTTTGCTGGGAAGACAAAATATCCTCTGAAAAAAATGTTAAAGTTGGCACTGAATGCAATTACGAGTTTTTCATACATGCCGCTGCAGCTCGCAACATGGGTTGGATTCATCTCAGCTGGAATCAGTATCGTGGCCATTCCGGTTGTGATCATCTTACGGTTGGTTGGTTCACAATTCTTTTATGGACAGGCAACCACTCTGATTGCTGTCTTATTCCTGGGTGGAGTGCAGTTGATCAGTCTTGGAATACTGGGCGAATATGTTGGACGAATCTATGATGAAGCCAAGGGGCGCCCGCTCTACATCACAAGTGAAATCCCTGAAGATAATTGACGAAAGGATAACCGAAATGGCGAAGATCGATCTTACCATTCATAAAGACAGGTTGGAACGTGCGATCGAACGATCAAGAAAGCAGAATATCATCCTGCCTACCTTTGCCCAGATGAAGAACCCCGAGTTAATCCCGGCAAAGATCAAGGACGAGCTGAGGTCAATCGGTCTGTGGGATGTTCATCCCCGGAATCTTTTTCGAATCACCTGGAAGAACCAGCCCGTCAATTCAGGTGGACAGTTTGGAGGGGTAAATTATTTGGAATTGCCATCCAGCCTGACAGGCACAAAGGCGAGAATCATTGCACTGGTAGGCAAGTGGTTCCCGACAGGTGCACATAAAGTTGGAGCGGCTTACGGCTGCCTGGTGCCGCGCCTGGTTACGGGACAATTCGATCCGACGACGCAGAAAGCGGTCTGGCCGTCAACCGGCAATTACTGCCGCGGCGGGGCATATGATTCAGCGTTGATGGGATGCGAATCAATTGCCATTTTGCCTGAAGGTATGTCCAAGGAAAGATTTGAGTGGTTGAAAGGAATTGCGAGCGAAATCATTGCCACTCCGGGTACTGAATCCAACGTCAAGGAAATTTTCGATAAATGTTGGGAATTGAGAAAATCCGGACAGGATTTGATGATCTTCAACCAGTTTGAGGAGTTTGGCAATTACATGTGGCATTATGAGATTACCGGTCATGCCATGCAGGAAGTATTGCAAAAAGTGATGGGACCGAAGGATCATTACCGCGGAGTTGCTCTCACGACTGGTTCTGCTGGAACCATTGCATGCGGTGATTTCTTAAAACAGCAATATCCAACTAGTAAGATCATTGCCAGCGAAGCTTTGCAGTGTCCTACATTACTGCAAAATGGCTTTGGGGCGCACCGAATTGAAGGTATCGGTGACAAGCATGTTCCCTGGATTCATAACATCAAGAATACTGATATGGTTGTAGCTATTGACGATAACTCCGTTGTCAACATCATGCGATTGTTCAACGAACCTGAAGGTCATAAATACCTGGCCAAGAAAGGTGTTCCGGGCAGCATCGTATCCCAATTGGATTTACTGGGTTTTTCCGGTATTGCCAATGTGCTTTCTGCGATCAAGTTCGCGAAGTATTATGAACTCGAAGAGAATGATATCGTCCTTACAGTGTTCACTGATTCGATGCAGCTCTATGGCAGCCGCATCGAGGAAATGCGGCTAGACTACGGGGAATTCCATGAAGCGGATGCTGCGGAAGTTTTTGCCCGAGATCTGCATGGTGAATCCACCGATCACCTGCTGGAGTTGACTTACGAATCACGAAAACGAATCCATAACCTGAAGTACTACACATGGGTGGAACAGCAAGGTCGTTCGTATGATGAGATTCAGGATCAGTGGTATGCACCGGATTACTGGCCGGCGATTCCGAATCAGGTCGGGGAAATCGACGCTTTGATTACGGAGTTCAACGAGAAGGTTGGTCTTTTGTAAATCGAAACGGATCATCCTGGACCGGTTTGTCCAGGATGATCAATTTTTAATAAGCATGAGGTATCTGGCATGGAGACCGTACCCCATAATTCTCTGTTATTAATTGCGCTCATTCCTACCCCTAAAGATTTGCATATTGCCCGCATGTTGGGCTGGTATCGCATTCCGTTGAGGTTCGCTCCGAAAATCATTGACGTGGATTACCTTGCCTTCTACCAGGGATCGAATTTTGGGGAGGAGCACCGCTGGCAAATTGAGTATTTTGCTGAATACCGCGGACATGAATTGACCACCCGTGGCGAATTACTACGTGATGAGGCCGATCATCCACGCGCCAGGGAGGAGTATTACAAAGTTCAGCTTGGTCCGCTGATGCATATTTCAGGGATAATCAGAGCCGAGAAGTGGAAGCGACTTACTTTCCTGTTTACTACTGGGGAGTTGTTCAATCGAGCGCATATCCTTAACGATTTGGTAATCCGTTCTGATGACAGGGAGGTATTATGGAAAACGCTGAGAGAACGCAATCAACAGAGAGCTCAGTATCAAACAATACCGACCACCGAGGATTTTGTTGATCCTTCGATCCTTGACATGATTCTGAATATTGGTTCTTTGTCACCTGATACCGACCTGGACAATTCCCAGACGTGGTAATACTGGTAGAATAACTAGTAACCGCAAGTGAAGATCAGGATTGACAGGTTATTTATGAAGACATTAATCAAGAATGGGAAAATCATTACTGCAGAAACATCCTTAGTAGCTGATTTACTGATCGAGGATGAGAAGATTCTCCGGATTGGTCCAGATCTTCTCGATACAGACCCAACCAATGTGATCGATGCGACAGGCCTGTACGTGCTCCCGGGTGGTGTGGATGTTCATGTCCATCTTGATTTACCGATGGCAGGAACCGTGTCGTCTGACGATCATTTTACTGGAACCAAGGCAGCTGCATTTGGCGGTACCACGACAGTCATTGATTTTGTTTCACAGGATTCTGACCACCTCCTGGATTGTGTTGAAAGCTTGCGTAATAAAGCAGATGAAAAGGTCGCGGTGGATTACGGCCTTCATATGAATATTACTCACCTGACTCCGGAAGTTGAAAAGCAAATTCCTTTACTGGTTGAAGCGGGTGTGACAAGTGTGAAAGTGTTCACAGCATACAATAACAGGCTGCGGCTGCAGGATGGTGAAATCTTTAAGGTGCTGCGTATTGCACGAGAAGCTGGATTGCTGACCATGCTGCATGCTGAAAATGGGGATCTGATCGATTTGCTTGTCCAGGAAGCACTGGCAGCAAAGCACACAACACCGATCTGGCATGCCAGAACAAGACCAGCATGGGGAGCAGCCGAAGCATGCCTGCGCGGCGCTGCATTAGCGGCGATAGCGGATGCTCCTTTGTATATCGTTCATATGAATACGCGGGGTGAGGTTGATCAACTGGAATATGCTCTCCAGAATGGTTTTCCAGTATACGGAGAAACCTGTCCGCAATATCTGTTGTTTACCCAAAATGAATTGGAACGCGAGGATGGTTCAAAATGGGTTTGCTCACCGCCTTTACGCATGAATTCTGATCAGGCAAGAATTTGGGAAGGTTTGAAAACTGGTTTGATCAAGACCATTGCCACTGATCATTGTCCATTCTTTTTTGATGGCACAAAGCCGATCAAATATGACGGGATTGAAATTGCCATCCCTGGTAAGGAATTGGGAAGGAACGATTTTACCCGCATTCCCAACGGATTACCGGGGGTGGGCGATCGTTTGCCTGTGATGTGGACAGAAATGATTTCATCTCAAAGATTCACGGCAAACGAATTTGTTGCACTTACCAGTACCAATCCAGCAAAGCTTTTTGGTTTGTATCCTCAAAAAGGCATTTTGAAACCGGGCTCGGATGCTGACATTGTTTTGTGGGATCCCAATAGAGAGGTCAGGTATGGGATTGCCCACGCGTATCATCGCACGGACTATAACCTTTATGAAGGAAAGATGTTGAAAGGATATCCGGTTCAAGTTTTTTCACGCGGAAGGATGATCGTGAAGGACGGAGAATGGTTCGGTCATCAAGGTTCGGGCAAGTTCATCCAGAGGAAGGCATTTGATCGTTCCTTCAGGTGATTAGCCATGATCTCAATGATTCCTGTTTTTTTATTGGTTGCAGCGTCGATTCTTCTTCAAATACTGGGCAGGATCAGGTTTTCGGCAGGAAAAACCTGGTTGATTTCCAGCATCGTGGCAGTAGCTGCCTGGGTATCGTTGATCCTGATTCGAATCTTGATGCCTTCAGGCATGCAAATTGCTGGCTGGCTGCCGGGGATGTCGACATTGGATACGATTGTTTTCAAGTTTTCTGAAGACACATGGGTGCCTGGATTCTTTCTGATTTCGCTACTCGTAGCCGTTATTTTTTATGAAGCCAGATTTCTTGAATCAGGGAATTATGTCAATATTTTAACGGGAACGATGGCACTTTCTGCTTTTGGTTTATTATCCATTTTATCTGCAAGCGGGTTGACGTTCTTATTAGCCTGGGTATTGATTGATATCGCAGAATTTTCAGTCTTAACATTTCTGGTTAAAGAAGAATCAAAGCATCAAATTGCCGTGACCTCTCTTTTTACACGCGGCATCGGTATTCTTTTATTGATTCTCCTTTTAGTTCTACAATCTGCAGACGGTCTATCTCAGCTTGAAAATGAAAATTCATCCGTATTCGGGATATTGGTCATTCTTGTTGCTGTTATGCGGATGGGAATCGTACCAGTCCATATTCCATATTCTGAAGATCCAAAAATTCGTCGTGGGATTGGTTCAATCCTTAGATATACACCCGTATTATCTGTGTTCTCATTCCTGATGACTGTTGGTCCGCAAGAGTTTTCGCGATCTCAAACCAATTGGCTAACAGCAGTCATCACCATTGCTGCCCTGTTTGGTGCTGTTTCCTGGTATTTCGCAAAAAACAAACTAGCTGGTCGTCCCTATTGGATTTTTACTTTAGGGTGCCTGGCATTGCTTGGAACCATCCGATCCTCAATCGATGTCATTATTGGTATTACCGTGATGATGATTGCAGGTGGTGCAGGATTATTCCTTCCGTCACCGCGGAATCGAGGGATCAGCGTATTCATCACTCTGCTGGTTGGCGGTATGTTGTGTATTCCATACACTCCCACAGCCATGCTGCCTGGAGGGTTTTGGGGTGAGCAATTTGCTCTTTCCAATATCATCATTATTGCCTGTATTTCGCTGCTGATCAGTGGATGGATCATCCATGTCCTCCGCAATGATGATGAAGTTGAACAACATGAGAATTGGGTCTGGCTGTTCCAGGTGATGGCATTGATCATTTTGACTGCAACACCGTGGATCAATGAAATCTTCTTTCTAAAAAAGGTGTCAACTTTCAATTATTGGTGGTATGCATTTTTATTATTCATCGTGTCAGGTCTCATTCTAGCGGCGCATTTTTATCGAAAGCGTGAAAACAATCAGATTTCGACGATTTATACACGATTCAAGCGCGTGATAGACCCGGTTCTCTCGTTCGCTGATCGATTCCTCCGTTTTGAATGGGTGATTCAGATCTTTAAAGGATTGGGAAGTCTTGTCACTGTTGGGATGAACCTTGTGGTTCGCGTGTTAGAAGGGGATGGCGGTATTCTCTGGTCGTTTCTATTCCTCGTTTTGCTGGCATCTCTTCTGATTACCGGGCAAGGTCGCTAATGTCTCACTGGTATAACTATCCCTTCATCCTGATCCTCACAGCCGGGTTATTCCTGCTGCTGGTTTCGGATTCTCGGAAGATGATCCTAATTGCATTTGGTAGTGTCTTGTTGATGGCCTTTGTGGTTAATATTCAATTCTGGCCTTTTACTTTTTCGCTTTCAAAACTGGTTACCGGGACAATGGCAATCGTTATCCTGCATTTTTCCCCCGTGATGACGCCATCTCAATCGGTATTGGGTACAGGAAAGACAGGCAAGGTTTTCAGAGCCACAGCCCTGGTTTTTGGATTTGTACTGATCGGCTTTTCAGTTTCAACTGTTAGTACATTTTTATCGATTAATCCAGAACAAATTCTGCTCTCGCTTTTTATGATGGCGTGTGGTTTTATTCAGCTGGGAATCTCACAAAACCCGTATAGGGTATTTCTAGGACTGATCACTTTGTTCCAGGGATTTGAGATTATTTATGGCTCATTGGAAAGCTCGTTGTTAATTAATGGGATGTTGGCGGCTGTTGACTTGCTGATTGCGTTTGTGGGCTCTTATTTGATTACCAATAGTCTCAAGGATGAGGAAGAATGAGCGCCCCTGTTATATGGATCATATTCCCTCTCGTTGTATCTGCGATCTTAATTGGTTTTCTTGAAAGGCCAAGAATTGTTATGTACGCCGGTCTTCTCACCAGCGCTCTGCTTGCGATCTTTGCCTTATTCCAACCAATCGGTAATGTGCTTAAACTGGGACCTGTCTCTATCGATATCCTTTCTGAATTACCATTTTTTGGGCGTGCGTTTTTGCTGGAGAACTCCGACCGTTTCACATTATGCTTGATTTTCTTCACATTGACTTTTTTCATTGGCGGTGTGAAGGTTGCCAATCTACCATCGAAATTTATTCCCCTTGGAATGGCTATTGCTTCAGTCATGACTGCTGCGTTGTCAGTGCAGCCATTTTTGTATTCTGCTGTGTTTGTTGAATTGGCGATACTCCTTATGATCCCATTGGTAACCACCAAAGGGACAATGCCGGAAAAAGGTGTCATCAGGTTTCTCATCTACCTTTCAATGGCCATGCCGTTCATACTTCTTGCTGGATGGATCTTGAGTGGAGCTCAAGCTAATTTATCGGATGAAACTTGGCGATCATTGGCTGCTCTTTTCTTGAGTATCGGTTTTGCGCAATGGCTAGCTGTTTTTCCCTTTCATGCATGGGTATCCCAGTTTTCGCAGTCTGTACACCCTTATATATCCAGTTTTATATTTAGCCTTCTGCCAGTCGTGACATTGTTGATTATGTTGGATTATGTTTCGAGTCTTGTTTGGCTGCGCGAAGCAGGATATCTATCACCAATTATCCGTACTATTGGAATCATTATGATCGTTACATCGGGGATTTGGGCAGCCGTGGAAGAGGAGCTAAAGAGGATCATGGCCTTTTCAGTTCTCTATGAAACGGGATTCGCGCTTTTATTGATCAGTATCCAATCCGATGTGAGTATTTCGCTGCTTTACCAGTCCTTTGTATCGAGGGTTCTTGGATTATCTCTATTGGGATTATCCTTATCTGTTATGATGAAGCACGGCGAATCATTGACGACCAATGCTTATAAATCAACCATAAAAAGGTATCCATTTGTGTTGATTGGCATGTTGACATCGCTTTTCGGAATTATCGGATTGCCTCTTTTCGCAGGTTTTCCGTATAAATTTGCGAGTCTGCGATTAATGGGCGAGAATGGTGCAGGATCAATCATTTGGATCATAATGGGTATGATCGGATTCATGATTTCAGCGATCCGAATATTTTCAAGTGCGACTTTTCCTTCAGCTGAAAAGTGGGAAATGCATGAGTCAGTAATAGAAATCATCTTTTTATGTGCCGGGTGCTTGATATTGATACTGATCGGGTGGTTTCCGCAGATAATTAATATATTCATTGGTAGTTTAATTACCAATCTTCCAGTATTACAATAAAATCAGTTGCGAAACGGAAAGGTTATCAGATGGAAAACGAAGAATTGATTACTCGACTTGAATGGCTGGAAGCCGAACGAAGAAAAGATAAACAACTGATTTCGGAATTGACAATTAAAATTTCAGAACTTATTGGGGAAATTGGTACGCAAAAATCAAAAATGAAAGCACTTGAAATTGATCAAAAGAAATCACTCCAAAATGCTGTTCGGAAAGAAGAGTTTGACGAGATTGTTTCAAAACAAAAAATTGAAATCGTTCATCAAATTCAAGACCTGGAAAAGAAAGTTACTACCAGTGAGAGAAGGAATGAGAAACAGCGTAAGGATGATCTCGATACCGTCAACAAACGCCTGCTTGAGCTTCAAAATGATATAAAGCCGATCAATGAAATTAAGAAATCCTATCAAGCCAGGGTCGACGAGGAATATCGACTCGCTCAACGATTGGATGGAATACAAAAAAATCTATCAGATTTACAGATGACCAACGCTGAATTTGAGAAAACCCAAAAAATGCTTGAAGAAAATTACAGGTTGGAAGCGAAGAAGTTTGCTGATATCCAAATTGAGGTTGGTACTTTACGGAAAAAGATAGATGAAAGCAGAGCGTCAGACGAAACTCATAAGGAATTTGTTCGTAAACTGGAAAATCGAGTTAATGAAATACTCAGCCAGGAGCAATTGAGGAAGCAAGAGCAAATTGCTTTCATCGAATCACAATCCAGGTCTCATGTTGATCGTGATAATCTATGGAAAGAGTGGCAGTCCAAGATTGATCAAGTAGACAAACTAGGAGTTGGAATCCAGGCACAAATGCTTGATCTGGATAATACGCATCGAGCAGTAAAGAAAGCCCAGGCTGACTTTGAAGAGATCAATCAGCGCCTTGACCGGAGGATTAATGAAATCACGGAAATGAATCGTCTGGCCGAAGAACGTTTCAGGCAGGAGTGGGTATCGTTCAAGGCCGATGATCAAAAACGGTGGACTAATTATTCTTTGACTCAGGAAGAAGAGTCACGCGAAGGAAGCAGAGAAATCTCCAGAGTCACCGAGAGATTAACCAAACTGGAGGATGCGTCTCAAACATTGATTGATGCCGTGAATATTATCAATGAGGAAACTGAAAAACGAATAAAGGCATTGATGTCGTTGAGCAATGAACTGATGAATTCATTTGAAAAAACTCTCGGGAGACGGATATAACGACATGTATGTGATTGGCACTGCCGGTCACGTTGATCATGGAAAATCTACTCTCGTTAAGGCGTTGACGGGAACCGACCCTGACCGCTTGATCGAAGAACAAAAAAGGCAGATGACCATTGACCTGGGATTTGCCTTTTTCACTCTAGATAGCGGAGAAGAGATTGGCATCATTGATGTTCCAGGGCATAGGGACTTTATCGAGAATATGCTAGCTGGAGTGGGGGGGATTGATGCGGTGTTATTGGTCATCGCTGCCGACGAAGGAGTAATGCCTCAAACACGTGAGCATCTGGCGATCATCGACCTGTTGAAGATTTCCACTGGTATTGTGGTCTTAACTAAATCCGACCTGGTTTCTGACCCTGATTGGTTTGATATGATTGAGGCAGATATCAGGGAAATCCTGAAAGGGACAGTGCTGGAGGGTAAACCGATGGTACGCGTCTCTTCTTTAAGTAATGAGGGAATTGGCCAGCTTAAAAAAGAAATCGAAGTGATGGTCTCATCTATTCCATCTGCAGCAGATTTTGGGCGCCCAAGATTACCCGTTGACCGTGTTTTCTCCGTCCAGGGTTTTGGAACAGTCGTGACTGGAACCTTATCTGGCGGTTCCTTCCGTGTGGATGACACGGTTGAGATTCTTCCTACGAAGAAGACTGCACGAATCCGTGGCCTTCAGTCTCATAACCGGAAGGAATCGATTGCCCAACCGGGAAGCCGAACAGCAATCAACCTCTCGGGAATATCTCTTGATGAGATCAAAAGAGGAAATGTGGTTGCGCGTTCAGGGATATTCGAGCCAACCCGGAGGATCGACGCCTTTTTGGAGGTTTTACCTGATTCCTCGGCGGTCATCCGGCACAATGATCTCGTAAAGGTATTCCTTGCTGCATCTGAGTGTGTTGGGCGCATCCGGCTGTTGGGTAAGGAAAGGATCGAACCGGGATCCAGCGGATGGGTTCAGTTGGAATTTGAGGAAGAGATGGTTGCTGAAAAGGATGATCGATTCATCCTGAGGCGTATGTCACCCGCAGAAACTCTCGGCGGTGGTGTCGTGGTCAATCCCGATCCTGATAGGCGTTATAAACTCAATGATCCAGCCGTTATTTCAAGGTTGGATGCCAGGTTGAAGCCATCAGGTGACGAGGTTTTATACAATGCCATTGAGGATGCCGTTTTGATCAAACTGGCTGATCTTCGCCGCACTGAAGCAGTGCCAGGTGATTCCATCGATAAGAATCTACAGGTATTGGAAATTCAAAAAAGAATATTTACTCTTCAAGGAAAAACAGATACCTGGTATTTAACTTCGGGCTATTGGAACCAGATGACCCAAAAGCTGATCAATATCCTGAAAGAGTGGCACTCCAGGTTTCCGCTGCGAACAGGAATGCCGATCGAGGAGATCAAGCGACGCATGAATGTGCGGGATGAGGTGTTTCAAGATTGTGTTCACCGATGGATTGTTGAAGGGAAGATTCACCAAACCCTTCACCTGTTGGCATTGCCTGAATTTTCCATCCGGTATTCACCCGCACAGATAAAGAAGCTCGAATCTTACGAAGCGCTCATCAAGGCAAATCCCTTCAACCCTCCGGGGGTTGCTGCACTCAAGGATCTGCTTGGTCTGGATGTGTACCAATCATTGATTGATCAGGGGAAATTGGTGCAAATCACCGCAGAGGTTGTGTTTCGGGATGTTGAATATCGCCAGATGCTGGAATACGTCGTATCGACCTGCAAGGAAGGGTGCGACATCACCGTTGCTGGATTTCGGGATAATTTTAATTCAAGCAGGAAGTATGCGCTGGCTTTTCTAGAGCATCTTGATCAAAGGGGGGTTACAGAAAGAAATGGAGATGAACGGAGATTGAAGGTGCAGTAGCCAGGGAATCGCACGGGTCTCGATATCCATTGACAGGTTAGCCTGCACCCTTTATAATAGCGTCTGCCTTTCATCCGGGAGGAAATATTTCTTGGGTGAATTAATTCCAACTTCCCCGCATACTGGCGCGGTCGATGCGCGAGGAACCGGTGAAGTGAAGATTGGAGAATTTTAATAATGAAGTACGCAATACTGGAATCTGGCGGCAAGCAATTTAAAGCCGTCGAAGGCGCTACTATTGATGTAGACCTTCTGGATGTTGAGGCTGGCCAGTTGGTCAACCTGGAAGATGTTCTGCTGGTAGTCGAAGACGAGAACGTTCATGTTGGAACTCCCTCAGTCAAGGGTGCATCGGTATCCGCATCGGTCGTCGACCACATCAAAGGGCCGAAAGTGTTTACCTTTAAATATTCACCCAAGAAGAGAATTCGGGTTAAGACCGGACACCGCCAGCAATACACCCGCTTAAAAATTGAATCAATTCGTGTGGAGTAGGAAAAATGGCACATAAAAAAGGTGGTGGCTCAAGTCGAAACGGCCGCGACAGTAATGCACAACGGCTCGGTGTAAAGAAATTTGCCGGCGAGGCAGTGTTGTCTGGTAACATTCTCGTCCGCCAGCGCGGAACGAAAATCAAACCCGGACTCAATGTCAAAGTAGGCACTGACGATACATTATTCGCAGTCGCTCAGGGTATTGTTGAATATGAGACTCTGCCAAACGGGCAGAAACGGGTTAATGTTAAACCCGCTGTCTCCGAATAACATTATTTTTTACAAATCCGTCTGAAAAAGACAATTGTAAAAAAGCATACAGGAAGGTCAGCGAGAATGAAAAAAGGTATTCACCCCACATATTATCCGGATGCCAAGGTTGTCTGCTCATGCGGCAATACCTGGACGACCGGTTCCACCAGGAAAGAAATCCATACCGAAGTCTGCTCCAAATGTCATCCGTTCTTCACCGGACAGCAGCAGCGCATTATTGACATCGAAGGTCAGGTCGATCGCTTCTACAAGAAGCTGCAGGCTCGCCAGGATTATGTCGAAGAGAAAAAAGCCAAAGCAGCAGCTCGCGTTTCACCTGAGCGCTCCGTGAAGGAAATTGGACTGCCCGCCCGCGCAACAGAAGCCTTGGAAAAAGCCGGTCTCACAAATGTTGGTCAGATTCTGACAAAGCTGGCTGAAGGTGAAGCTGCGTTATTGGGAATTGAAGGATTTGGCCGTAAATCTCTGATCGATATGAAGAAAAACCTGCGTCAGATGGGATATACCCTTCCGACTGCTGCTGAAGAGATCGTCGTTTAGTTAATTGTCGAGTTCATGACCTCTGGCTTTCAAAAGACCAGAGGTCTTTTTTTTTTAGAAAAGGGATATTAAACCCTAATTAAGGTAGAATGTAGGTAATATCCATTAGGAGGAGCTTGCATGAAAGACCAAACCGGCAGTATTGAAGTGATCTGCGGTTCAATGTTTTGTGGAAAAACCGATGAACTGATTCGCCGTTTACGCAGGGCTACCATTGCCAGGCAAAAGGTTCAGGTATTTAAACCAGCCATTGATGACCGCTTTAACCTGGAAAAAGTTACTTCACATGCTGGTTCAGTGTTTGATGCCACTCCCGTTCCGTCTTCTGAAGATATTCTCAAAAAAGTTGATCCTTTGACCACTGTTGTAGGAATCGATGAGGCACAATTCTTTGACCCGATGATTGTTGAGGTCGTTGAAAAGTTGGCCGACCGCGGTTTACGTGTCATTGTGGCTGGCCTGGATATGAATTTTAAAGGTGAGCCGTTTGGATCCATGCCTTTGATTATGTCGCGGGCAGAAAAGGTGGAAAAATTACAGGCAATCTGCATGGTTTGCGGTGAACCGGCTAGCCGTACACAGCGGCTGGTGAATGGAAAGCCAGCGCGATACGATGACCCGGTAATTATTGTGGGTGCTTCAGAGTTGTATGAAGCACGCTGCCGTTTACATCATGAAGTTCCGAGGGATTAGGAGAAATTTGGAGTAAATATGCAAGATTATCGTGATTTTCTTGGTGAAGTTCTCATATCCTCGGAAAACCTTCAGCGAAGGATTGCTGAATTGGGTGAGCAGATCAGCAAAGATTATGCTGGAAAGGGCGAGTTGCTGCTCATTTGTATCCTTCGCGGGGGAGTGCTGTTCCTGACTGACCTAATGCGGCAAATTTCTCTTCCCCATGCAATTGAATTTATGGCGGTATCATCGTATGGGGTAGGTGGGCGACAATCCACTGGACAAATTCGCATTTCACTTGATCTTAACGTTGATATTTTTAATAAGAATGTTTTGCTTGTTGAAGATATCATAGATAGCGGGCATACGATCGCAGCGATCCTTGAATTATTATCCACGAGAAAGCCCGCAAGCCTGAGCGTCTGCACGCTTCTAGATAAATTTGAACGCCGCGAGGTGGAAGTACCCATTAAGTATTGCGGATTTTCGATCCCCAATAAGTTTGTTTTTGGCTATGGTTTGGATATCGACGACTATTACCGTAATTTACCATTTATTGGTGTAGTTGATCTGGACCGGTATAAGCACGATTAACAGGTCTCACCGTGCAATTTCCAGAAATAGTCCTGCAAATCAAAAATCATATTCCACCAGGTGAGCATATCTACCTGGTTGGCGGAGCCATTCGTGATGCGCTGCTTGGCTTGCCGAGCAAAGATTTTGATTTTATCTGTTCTTCAAATCCCCGCACGATTGCTCATCAATTTGCAGAGCGCCACCACGGTGCATTCTACATGCTTGACGAGGAACGAAACACATGCAGGGTAATCCTTGAACCTAAGCAACCCCAGCGTATGATCTTTGACTTTGCACAGATCAGGGGCAATTCCATCGACGAAGATCTCATGGAACGTGATTTTGCGATCAATGCCATGGCTGTTGATTTGACCTCACCTGAACAGATTATTGATCCATGTAAGGGGGGGGCTGCTCTGCAACAGAAACGCTTAAGTCTGGTGAGACCTTCAGCAATTGATGATGATCCAGTACGTGCCATTCGCAGCGTTCGATATGCTGTAAACCTTGGTTTGTCGATTGATATAGAAACTGCAAACCGGATACGATCTGGAGCCAGAGGGTTGATCAATGTATCAAAGGAACGCAAGCGAGATGAAATCTTCAAGATTCTTGAAGGCGGAAACATTGGTTCAGCAATGCAATTATTGGAGAAATTTTCCATCTTAGAGAACGTCAACATTCAAACCAGGAGCGACTTTGGTTTTGGATGCAGACTCGCTCAAGTGTGTGACGAAACGATCGCGTTGTTATGTGGCAGGAGCACCACAGATAAGAACGCTTCATTTTATAAAGTATCTCTATTGCTTAGAATGGGAAGATTTAAACAAGAATTGGATGAAAACTTCTATCTAAAAAAATTGACTGGTAGAAACCGTAAGAGTCTTGTTTTACTTGCCATGATATCGAAAATTGACAATAGTCTTGATGTTGAAGTTTTATGCGAGCAACTTGCTTTATCAACCGAGGAATCGCTCATCCTTCACCGTCTAGCCGGGAAAACAGGGTTACAGGTGGAATACTGGCAAGATAAACAAAACTTCGATCGAAGGTCAGTCTATCGGTTTTTTCATCAAAACAATGATGCAGGCATTGATTTGGTTTTCACAGCCCTGGCGAATTATGCAACCCGCATCGGTAGCGAATTCATCCAGACAGAATGGTTGAACATCATCGAGAATTGTGAGACTCTTCTTCAAGCGTGGTTTTGTGAACCGGAGATCATTAATCCCAAACCGCTCCTTAATGGGAATGATCTCATGTTTCATTTTGATATGAATCCAGGTCCGTTGATCGGAGAAATCATCGAAGACATGAAGGAAGAGCAGGCAGCGGGGAATATTACGAATAAACAAGAAGCCCTGGATTGGGTCGATTTTCGATTGCTTAGAAATTTATTAAAAAAATAAGCCGCTAATAGCAGCTTATTTTACGCAATCTGGGGGGTAACTGAAATTTGAGTTGGCTGACTGTTAACCTTTTTTCGACGGATCAAATTGTTAATATGGGCAATCAATGCCTCTCTTGGAACCGGTTTGATCATAAAATCGTCAGCGCCCATATCAAGCGTCTGTGCAATAATACTGGGATTATCGACCACAGAAAGGATTAGAATCGGTACCGAACTAATTTCACGTATTTCTGAGGTAATTTTCCAGGTGTCCTGTTCAAGTGTAACAAGGTCTATCAGAACAATATCAGGGTTCGTTCGTTTAACCAGAACCAATCCGTCAATACCATTGTCAACACATTGGATAGAAGCTTGCATGGGGGTTAGAGTTAACAACAATAAGTCAGTTGTGGCTGGGTCATCATTAATAATCAGAATCTTCATTCAAGGCTCCGATGAGTTTTTCCTTTCTGTTATTATCAATCAGAAACAGGTATTTTTACCTTTCAATAGATTTACAGAAAGTTTTGTTGAAAATATTTGGAACGACCAGGTAAGGGTGTGATGAATGATTAAAAAAAAGGGCCATTCATTTTTTAATAATGTGGTAAAATTCATCAATTTGGTTTTAAATTTCCCCGCATCGGCGGGTTTATGAGCAATTTATTGTCTGGAGGACAAAATGGTCGAAAAGAAATGGGTTTACCTGTTCAGTGAAATCAAAGAGGCTGAACAATACGTTGGTGGTGATTGGGAAGGCGTACGCGGTCTGTTGGGTGGAAAGGGAGCGAACCTTGCCGAAATGGTCAGGATTGGTCTTCCAGTTCCTCCTGGATTCACGGTAACAACTGAAGCATGTAATGCTTATCAAGGGAAAAAAGCATTCCCTGCTGGTCTTTGGGAACAAATGCTTGATGCACTGAAAAAGGTTGAAGCAGAGACAGGAAAGAAATTCGGATCAACCGATAACCCTCTGCTTGTATCCTGCCGGTCTGGTGCAAAATTTTCAATGCCGGGAATGATGGATACTGTGCTCAATATTGGTCTCAATGATGAAACAGCAAAGGGGATGGTCAACCTGACCAAGAATGATCGTTTTGTCTACGATTCTTATCGCCGCCTGATCCAGATGTTTGGATCAGTGGTACTGGGTATCGATGACGAGGCTTTTGAAGAACCATTGAAGGCAGCCAAGTCAGCCAAGGGAGTCCAGGCAGATACCGATCTGACTTCAGGTGATCTGAAAGAACTCATCGAGACTTTCAAAGTGGTGACCAAGGATCGTGCAGGTATTGCATTTCCACAGGATCCGCTTGAACAATTAAAGCTGGCTACTGAAGCTGTCTTCAAATCCTGGAATGGCAAGCGTGCAGTAGATTACCGCCGTGCCACGAACATTCCTGATGACTTGGGAACGGCTGTGAATATTGTTACCATGGTGTTTGGTAATATGGGCAACGATTCCGGTACCGGCGTAGCATTTACTCGCAATCCATCAACTGGTGAACGCGTTTTGTATGGCGATTATTTGCTTAATGCCCAGGGAGAGGACGTTGTCGCTGGTATCCGCAACACTGAAAAAATTGATACTCTTGGACGTGATTTACCCGAGGCGAACAAGCAATTCCTCGAGATCGTAAAGAAACTCGAATTGCACTATCGTGATATGCAGGATGTGGAATTCACTGTCGAGCGTGGGCGTTTATGGATGCTGCAATGCCGTAACGGTAAACGTACTGCACTCGCTGCAGTGAAAATTGCAGTGGACATGGTCAACGAAGGATTGATCAGCAAGGAAGAGGCTGTGTCGAGAATTACACCAAACGACGTTGATACGCTTCTCCATCCGCAATTCTCTGCCGATACCAAACGCCTTGCACGTAAAGACGGCAGGTTCTATGCCAGCGGTGTCAATGCCTCACCAGGTGCTGCCGTTGGTCAGATCTATTTTGATGCTGATCTGACGGAAAAGAAATCCAAGGAAGAAAAGCAGCAAACCATCATGGTGCGGCCTTTCACCAAACCTGATGATGTTCACGGCATGCTTGCTGCCCAGGGAATTCTGACCAGTGAAGGTGGCGCCACCTCACACGCTGCAGTGGTAGCCAGGCAATTCGGTGTTCCGTGTATCGTGGGAGCTGCTTCAGTTCACATTGATCTTGACAAGCGTGAAATGAATGTGGAAGGAAAGATCGTCAAGGAAGGTGAATGGATTTCCATCGATGGTACTTCTGGTGAAGTATTTACCGGAAAACTTGCCCTTACCACACCGAAATTTGAAGAACAAAAAGATCTGCTCAAGTTGTTGGATTGGGCGGATGAGATTTGCGAAACAAAGGGAATTCGCCAGTCACCTGAGGGTTGGCCTACCACCGGCCTGCAGGTATGGGCAAACGCAGATTATCCGAAGGACGCCCAGCGTGCACGTTCTTACGGCGCAAAAGGTATTGGCCTTTGCCGTACGGAGCACATGTTCTTCGAATTGGAACGCCTGCCAATCGTGCAGCGTATGATCCTGGCCAAAACAAGCCAGGACCGGACTGCAGCTCTGAATGAACTTCTGCCAACTCAACGCAAAGACTTCGAGGGTTTGTTTGAAGCTATGAACGGATATCCGGTTATCATCCGCCTGATCGATCCGCCACTGCATGAGTTTTTACCATCGGCTGAAGAACTGCAGGCCAAGATCATTGCCCTGAGATTGAGCGGTGAAGGACTCTCGAGCTATGTATTAGGACGCAGTGAGCTTAAGGAAATTGCTGAACTCAACCAGGTGATGGATGCTGTGCACAGCATGCATGAGAGTAACCCGATGATGGGATTGCGCGGGGTGAGATTAAGCATTGCCATGCCTGAAATCGTTGAGATGCAGGTACGGGCAATTTTTGAAGCGGCTGCAAATGTTACCCAACGGGGAATGGATGTAAGACCTGAGGTCATGATTCCATTGACCGGACATGTCAATGAGCTAAAGTGGATTCAACCACGGCTTGAGCGGATTGCCAAGCAGGTCATGCAAGAGAAAAAGGTGAAATTCAATTATAAATTTGGTACCATGATCGAAATCCCGCGCGCAGCTGTTACTGCGGCTGAAATCGCAGGGGTTGCCGAGTTCTTCTCGTTCGGTACCAACGACCTGACCCAAATGACATACGGGTATAGCCGTGACGACGCTGAACGCGGGTTCCTTGTCAAATATGTTGAAGAAGGAATCCTGCCCAAGAATCCATTCCAGACTCTCGACCAGGACGGTGTTGGTAAGTTAATGAAGATGGCAGTTGAAGATGGCCGTTCAAAGCGTGTGAACCTTGAAGTAGGTATCTGCGGTGAACATGGCGGTGATCCGGCATCGATTGAATTCTGCCACCGGGTCGGAAACAATTATGTTTCCTGTTCTCCGTTCCGCGTTCCTGTGGCGCGGCTTGCTGCGGCACAGGCTGCATTGAAGAACCGCAAGAAGTAATCAATACAAAACCAAAAAGCACCCCGCAGTGATCTCTGCGGGGTGCTTTTATGTCAGTTTGAATATTGTTTTACGGATGAGTATAAAGAGATTTATAGACTGCATAATTCTCGGCAATATAGCGGATGTAGTCGCGAGTTTCGTCAAACCGGATCACCTCGACCAACAAATCAGGATCACCACCAGCCAGCTCCCACCAGACCAGGTTGTTGCCGTCACCGGCGTTATACGAGGATAGTGCTGCAGGGATGCTGCCGTTATATTTGTCGATCCACATCTTAAGGTAATGTGTACCTAATCGTATATTTACGTATGGACGGTCAAGATCAGCCGTGGTGTAGTTTTCTGGCCAGTAAAAGTTGTTGACAATGTACTCACCGGTATCGCTCGTGATCTGCATCAACCCTCGCGCCCCGGCAGTCGACGCTATACTCGCATCAAAGAGGCTCTCCTGACGAATGATGCTGAATAGAAGCAGCGGATCGATATTATTTTCATTTGCCGCTGCAACAACGATATCGCGATAAAAAATTCCATACCGGACGTAGCTTAGGTATTTTGGTGCAGCGTCGAGTATGGTTGCCGGTGATAGGCCCACCATGTCCAAGATTTGCCGGCTGGCAAGCGCTGCTGTCTGGTAAAAACCCAATTCAACCATATGATTCATGAGCCGATAGGTATTCAACGCATCGGCTTTAAGTTCAACACGCAAAGACTCAAATTCACTACGGGCTTCGTCGCGCATACCCAACTGCCAGTAGGTCTCACCACGCTGGAAGGAGGGATATTGAGATAGTTCTGCTGGTGTTTCCAAATTGACAGAGGCATCAAGATTAAAGGCTGATCGAAGCCATTCATCGGCATCTTCCCGCGTCCCCTCAAGATCAATGGATAGATCTGTTGATTTGGATGCAGGGAATGGGTTTTCACCCGCGAGGATCTCACTTGCCCTAATAGAGTAATAACCGGTTGGATCTGCAGCGGCTGCCTGTTGATAATAAGTTAACGCTTCATCATTTTTACTTTGTTTTTCAAGGCATTTGGCCACCCAAAAATTCGTGGCAGCCTGCTCTTCGGTGGAAGTTGCCAGAACAAGCAAGCGTTGGAAAATGATTTGAGCGTCCTGATATTTTTGCAGTCGATAAGTGACGATCCCCGATTGAAACATTGCTTCGTACGATTCTTCGGCGGCAGGATACTCATTGAAGACTCTCTGCCAGGTTTCAGACGCTTTCGATAAATAACCGCCTATCTCATAAATGTTTCCCGCTGTATACAGGTAATTAGCGGATTTGGGAGCATCGGGATAGCGTGCTACGTACTGCAGCAGTGTATTGCTGGCGTTCTCATAATCTTCCAGATAACGCCATTGGGAGCTGGATTTTTCAAGGTAAGCCTGTGCAAGATATTGGTCTGTGGGATGCCCATTAATCAACTGGTCCCATTCTGCAATCTCGCCGTTATAGTCGCCCATCTTCCATAGACTGAGAGCTTTATAGTAGTGCGGGGTACCGTCATGGTCTGGATACTGTGTCATAAAATTGTCAAATGCTGATACGGCCTGTCCGTAAGAGCCAGCGTAATAATCGACGATACCGCGCATCAGGGAATCTACAGGTTGATTGGCTTCAACAAGGGCAACCAGCCCTGAAAAAGTATCATAATAGATCGGATATTGGATCACTGAATCCTGGAAACGTGCATACGCCTGTTCAGGCATTTCGAGCCGCAGGTAGATTTGACCGAGAAGCAGGTTTACCTGGGCTTTTATGTAATCCGTGGTGCTTGATTCATATAATGCAAGATAACGTGATATGGCGTCTGCATCGTCTCCGGCGGCTGATGCTGCCTGGGCAACCTTAATTGAAAGCGGCTCCACATTTTCCGGTAATGCCTTTTCTGCAGCGAGCAGGTAAGAATTCTTGGCAGCAGCATAATCGCCTGTCTGCATCAACGCATCCCCCTGCATTTCCATGATCTCACTATCCAAAGGTCCAGGGAGGGCGTTAAGGTAGTTTTGGTAAGCATCAGCAGCAAGGCGGTATTCTCCCAATCCTTCGTAAGCCTTTGCCAGGTAAAAGTATGCCCGATTACGGGTTTCTCCCTCGGTAAAGTTGGTAAGCAGCCAGGTGAGCTGGTCCACTGCACCGCGATAATCTGTTTGTAGCAATAGAATACGCCCGGTACCCAATTGCGCGGCGGCAATGATCTCAGGATCTGTGGATTGTGATCGTGCCTGCCAGAATTCATTAAACGCTGCATCATAATCACCGCTCAGAATATCCTTCTCTCCAAGCATGATACGGGCTTCAGGCAGCGGGGTGGGGGTAACGGTTGGAGTGGGTGAAGGTTTTGGAGTGGTCTGATCAAAGGGATTAAGGTCAATACCGTTGGAATCCTGCGTTAACGGGAAGTTACAGGAAACGAGTAATATCAGTGAAAGTAGAAAAGCTGAAATGAGTCTCTTTTTCATTTTCATTTACCGGGTGTTCTTTTGGATAGAATGAAGACGTTTGTTAAATTCTACCGGACTTTAAGGGAAAATGAAGTGACAATTTCAGGGAATCATTTCGGCTGTGAATGAGAAATCCAGATGATTGCTCATTCAGCAGCGGAGTGATGGTCAGGATCGAAGTGGTCTGTCAAACGTCTTTTTCAAATTTGGGGTTAAGTAATCAATCATAATAAATAGAAGTTTTTGATCTATTTTTTGCGCTCTCACTTTTTTGGGGAGTAATCATTTCTGAAGTAAAGGATTTTTCTATTCACTCGACAGTTAGGATAGAACAACATCCTTAGCCCCAGCTCTCTCTAAGAACAAGGAATGAGAGTGTTTTTTGGGAGAGGGGGATTGAGGCTTCGGTTATTAATTGAAAAAAGTTGACATCCAAACTTGTCATTTTGCTAAGTTTACTTGACATTTCATGTGTTTTGCCTATAATAAAAATCAGGAAACCATCATGACGAAACAGCGACTTGGCAACCGGTTACGCATAGCGCGGGCAGAGAAGAATTTTTCCCAGGAGGATCTGGCCAAACTGGCAGGCGTCTCGCGTCAGACGATCAGTTCGATCGAGACCTGCCAGTACATCCCCTCTGCCCTGCTGGCATTCATCATTGCACAGAAGCTGGAAAAACCGGTGGAGGAGCTGTTCTTCCTCGAAGGAGATGACGCATGAAACAACAGCCGATCATTCGTGACGAACGCTACTACGCCGTTGAAAACGCCAGTTATAAAGTTGGGTTCACCATAATGCTTTTCGGCACTTTTTTTATCGGCATTGTCCGCTCAGCGTTGTTACATCAGAACGTCTGGGATTTGCTCGCACTGGCACTACTCGGCAGCCTGGCCGCCACGGTTTACCAGATCCGCAAGAAGGTTGTGCCCTACACGATCAAGATACTCGTCATCACGCTGGTGCTGTGCGTGTTCACCTCCGTGGTAGCGGGGTTGATCGTCTTCTGGATCAAGAATATGTTGGTGTTAAGGTGATACGATATAAGGCGACATCAGGATTTTCCGTGAATTATACGGTGACGCGGATAAAAACATTACTAGCTACCTGAAAGTTCCGCCTTTCGCAGTAATAACCATAAAACTTTATTCGTTAGTTCTTCCATCAGGTAAGAATTCCTGAATTACTGGGTAAAGATGCTTTGATTTTGTGCGAGCTTCAGCGATTGTCAATTGCCAACCTACCTAAACAATTATTAAGTTTCGTTCCTCATGCCATATATTTACCTTCTTTTCCAACCTGGATTTTGTTGGTATACGGCGACTAAGACAATGCCTGATCAAAATATCCAGCTAATCTCCGCCATATAGAGCCAACTGCCATGATTGAGAGTCTAATGAAATTCAAATCGTTTCACCACGCGTTGAGCGACTTCAGACTCGAAAATTTCATAAAATGAGATGGACGAGTGTGTGTTGAGTTTGTCCATCACGATCACAATCATTTCCGACTCGGTAAAAATTTCATTGGAAAGCGTTTTCATCTCGAGTCCCCAATCTTTGCCCGTGAGTAATCTGCACCCGGGTAACTGTTTCTCAGCAGTTGCTCGAAGTACTTAAAGAAATGGGCTACACCTTCATGCTGGTATTCATAATTGACCCGCTGAGAATGACCTGGTCGAACTGAAAGGGCTTCCCGGATCTCTGACAATAGCTGCTTCTTTGTTACATCCATGTACACTTGGGGGCGCTTGGGGTCATATGGTTGGGTGCAGATTCAGAAAACGTCTTCCATATTGCAGACGAATTCAGCACTGGTTTTGGGCGGAATACAGTATTCCTCTTTCAGCAAAGGCTTAAGTTCTTTTTTTGCGTGGAACGAATTGTCTCATGCGAGATGCCTTCACAATCTCAAGCTTGACCATTCGATCTTGTAATAACCGCAATGTCCAGCGGTCATATCCCTCGGGTGCTTTACCACATACCGAGTCAACTAAATGCGCTTCCGCATCCCTACCCAGCCGATGTTCATATTCCTGTTCTGGCTTTTATCGATTGAGCGCCTTTTCCAATCCACCTCCGCTAAAGGCTTTATGAAAATTGGTAACAGTGACAGCATTTATATCAAAGGCACCACAAACCGTTTGATATGACCAGTTTAGACCGCCTTCACCATAATCGTACTTTAGCAGAATCGTGGCACGTTGTATTTTCCAAGCAGGAACATTACCAGAGAAAACATATTCTTCAAGATACGCTCGGTCTTTACATTGAGGGAAACGCAATACTTCTGGTACATTTACCTTTTCCTTGAGAGAGTTTTCTCTCAAGCGCCAGTGCCATGCCAATTTTGATTTTCAGCTTTGACCAACCACTAGTAATATTGTCATAATAAATAAACCATGTTAAACTAAATTGGAAGGAACGCTCTCCAATGGGAGCGTTTTTTGGTGAAATGCGCACGATCGAATGGATTCAGGAATCGAATACTGTACGCATGATCGATCAGCGTTGGCTTCCTGCGAGGTTGGATTATCTTCATTGTAAATCTGCTGCAGAGGTGGCAGAAGCAATCCGCAGCATGGCTATCCGAGGAGCGCCTGCGTTGGGTGTTGCTGGAGCTTTTGGGATAGCCCTTGACGCACTCAGAGGAGAATTCCAAACCATCGGTGAGATGAATGAAAGATTACAACGATCAGCAGATCAATTGATCCGTTCAAGGCCAACTGCTGTTAACCTCGCCTGGGGCGTGAAAAGGATCATGGAGGTTGTTGGTAATTCAAGCCTTTCGGTCGATAAATTACAAAAACGAATCCTGGCTGAAGCACTGGAGATTGCCGAAGAAGATGTGCGTACGAACCTTCTGCTTGCACAAAATGGCGCAAGTTTGATCGATGACGGCGATACGATCATTCATCACTGCAATACTGGTTCTCTGGCGGTAGTGGATTGGGGAACAGCCCTGGGTGCCATTCGTTTTGCTCATGAACATGGAAAACACGTGCATGTACTGGTGGATGAAACCCGCCCACGGCTACAGGGTACACGATTGACCGCATGGGAATGTGAACAATATCATATTCCATATGAAATTATCACAGATAACGCGGCTGGTTATTTCCTCCACAGTGGGAAGGTTCAGAAGGTGTTTTTTGGAGCAGACAGGGTTGCTGCTAATGGAGATGTGATTAACAAAATAGGGACCTACATGCTCAGCCTGGCTGCACATGCCAACCAGGTTCCAGTAGTGAGTGTTTTTCCTATCTCGACTCTTGATCTAAATATTGCCTGCGGAAACCAGGTTGATATAGAACAGCGAGATTCTGAAGAAGTCCTGGGAATACAATACCAGGGTGAAGCGGTAGCTCCGGAGGGAGCAAGGGCGTTGAACCCGGCATTCGACATCACTCCGAATGAGCTGATTTCAGCCTGGGTGACCGAACGAGGTATTATCAGACCGCCTTTTACCAAAAATCTGACGAGTTTACGTTTATAATTACGGATTGGATGGATTATCAATGTCAATTGTTATTACTGGCTCAATAGCATACGATTATTTAATGACCTTTCCAGGTTATTTCCGGCAGAACATCATTCCGGAAAAACTGGATAAGATCAGTCTCTCGTTTCTTGTGGATAATATGACACGGCAGCGCGGGGGCTGCGCACCCAATATTGCTTATTCTATGGCACTTCTTGGTGAATGCCCGAAGGTACTGGCAACGGTCGGGATCGATTTCGGCGAGTACAGGAAATGGATGGATTCCATCGGAATCGATGCCACATATGTTCGTGAGATTCCTGAAAAATATACTGCTTCATTCTTTGTAAACACTGATCTTGAGAACAACCAGATTGCCAGCTTTTACAGTGGAGCGATGGCTGATGCAGCTCAACTTTCGATTGCAGAGATTCGTAAAGGTGAAGTGGATTATGTGGTGATTTCTCCAAATGCTCCTGATGCGATGAAGAAATATGCCGAGGAATGTATCCAGTTGGGAATTCCTTATCTCTTCGATCCTTCCCAGCAGGTTGCGCGTAATCCTCATGATGATCTTCGTGAAGGTGTGGAGGGAGCCCACGCACTCTTCTGCAATGAATATGAATTCGAATTGCTGCAAAAACACACCGGTCTCTCGGCTGAAAAGATCGATGATTTGGTCAAGCTGCTGGTCATTACCCGAGGAGAAAACGGTGCAACGATTAAATCAGACGGAAAAGAATATCATATACCGATCGTACCTGCCGTGCGGGTAGCCGATCCGACTGGCGTAGGAGACGCTTTCCGCGGCGGCTTCTTGCGTGGATACCGTCTTGGACTTGATCTGCAGACTTGCGGACAGATGGGCGCGCTTTCAGCGACCTACTGTCTGGAACAAAAAGGTACAACCAATCATTCTTACACCCCGCTTGAATACATCAATCGCTACCGCGAAAACTTTGATGATGACGGCGCGTTGGATATTTTGATCTAAATTTTGGAGGTTTTTATGCCGAACTACGACGTAAAGAATATGGACCTTGCGGAAGGCGGCCGGTTAAAGATCGAGTGGGCGGAGCGAGAAATGCCCGTACTGCGTCAGATCAAGGAACGTTTCACCAAGGAGCAGCCGTTGAAGGGAGTGCGCATCTCTGCGTGTTTGCACGTGACAACCGAGACCGCCAACCTGATGAAAACGCTGCAGGCTGGCGGTGCTGATGTCGTTCTGACTGCTTCGAATCCGCTTTCCACCCAGGATGAAGTAGCTGCGTCTCTCGTCTCACACGAGGAGATTCCAGTGTATGCCATCAAGGGTGAGGATAATGTGACCTATTACAAGCACATTAACGCTGCTCTTGATCATAAACCGCAATTTACGATGGATGATGGTGCTGATCTGGTGAATGTACTGCACCAGAAACGCCGCGAATTGCTGCCGGGAGTCATTGCGGGCACTGAAGAAACAACAACGGGAGTGATTCGCCTGCACGCCATGGCGGCAGATAAGGCTCTGAATTATCCGATTGTTGCCATCAATGATGCACTAACCAAACATTTCTTCGATAACCGCTACGGAACGGGACAGTCGACCATCGACGGGATCGTTCGGGCTACCAATGTTCTTCTTGCAGGTAAGATGTTCGTCGTTGCCGGTTACGGCTGGTGCGGACGCGGACTTGCTTCACGTGCGCGCGGCATGGGCGCGAACGTAATCGTTACCGAAGTTGATCCTTTGAAAGCTCTTGAAGCGGTGATGGATGGCTTCACTGTGATGCCGATGAAAGAAGCAGCAAGGATTGGCGATATCTTCGTTACCCTGACAGGCGATATCAATGTGGTCGATGTCCATCACTTTGAACTAATGAAAGACGGTGCCATCGTCGCTAATTCTGGCCATTTCAATGTCGAAATCAATATTCCAGGGCTTGAGGAAATGTCCAAATCCAAGCGGATTGTTCGCCCGTTTGTGGATGAATATATGACCAAGAACGGCCGCAGGATTTTCATCCTGGGTGAAGGAAGATTGATCAACCTGGCTTCTGCTGAGGGCCATCCAGCTTCCGTGATGGATATGTCGTTTGCCAATCAGGCTTTGACACTGGAATACCTGACCAAAAATGCATCCAAGCTTGAAAAACGTGTTTACTCCGTACCGGAAGAGATCGACAAAAAGATCGCTGAATTGAAACTTGCAGCCATGGGAGTTTCGATCGACACCCTCACCCCTGAACAAGTGAAATATCTTGGCTCATGGCAGGAAGGTACATAAGCCGCATCAAAAATAGTAGACAAACGGAGCCAATACGGCTCCGTTTTTTATTTGCTCAGTTTTCAGTCGGCCGTGATGGCCATGTTTCCCAATACTGACCAGGAATCAAGGAATGCGCTGTTAGAGCGCCAGTAAACATATTGGTTGTCTACCAACGTGACACCATATTCATCATAGCCAACAACGATTGCGGTATGTTCATTATGAGCAACGGTAACCGTATCACCATCAGATGTAGTATAGCTGACAGGGTATCCAGTCCAGACGTTGCCGATCACCCACACAATCACTGGATCACCGTCTGCGATCTGGCGCTTTAAATCATCGAAGGAGTAACCCTTTCGTGCAGTCGCGTCGAGGCCATAACCACGCAGCACACTGGCTACGGGTGAGGCATGTACGCCGTAAGAATTCGGGGGGATTTGCCCGAAGACGCCATCTACACTGCCAACGAAACCGATTTCCGGATTGTCTGATTTAGGTAGTTGAGCGAGAAAATCCGCTTCACTAATCGATACTCCATAGAATCTTGCCCAATCAACAGCAGAGCGTGATTCACAAGACAGGTTATGATTCTGCGCGTAGCCAATAACACCGGAAATGTCGGCTGACGAGGGAATTCCATCGACCGGGAGACTCGTAGGTAGAGGAGGGGTTGTTGGCTGAGGAGTATTGGTTGGTACCGGTGATGGGGTAAATGTCGCGGTGGGCGGCGGGGTATTCGTTGCAGTTGGTGTAGGTGTATTCGTCGGCAGAGGTTGGAAGGGTGTGAGTGTGGCAGTGGACGGCAGCGAAGGATCATACAGTACAAAAGTGCTGGTTGGAGAAGCCTGATCCACTGGTGCGGCAATCCCGATCGAAATGCCAGGCAGGAGGGCAGTTAACAATACAGCCAGCACTCCAATCCCGCAGATGAGCAAAAAGTAAAGAATCCAGCGTAGCCCTTTTTTCAACCTGTTCATGCCGTGTGATCCATGGAGTTTCATGGACTGGTTACAGCGATTTCCACTGAGAACCATTCACCGAACGGTTGTCCAGCTGAGTCGAAAGCGCGCCAGGTACCCGAATATTTACCAGGCTCTGAAGGAGCCGTGATGGTGATGCTGATAACTGCTTCAGCTCCATTACGTGCAGGGACAAGCGTTTGGGGAGAGGTTGCCCCAAGACTCTCTCCTGAAACCATGCGAACGGAATAAGTCTCATCCCAATTGCATGTACCGCTATTTTTGACTTTCCATTCTTTTTCCACGATAGCACCCGGTTCGATCTGTGTGCCATCCGGGATGGTAAGGTCGTCAAGGAAGAGTAGGTCGTTGGTACAATTGGCAGCTTGTGCCGATTGCTGGGTTGCTTGCTGATCGATAATGATTGGATTTGTCGGAGTTGGAATCATTGTCGGCGCCTTGAAAGGCTGCGACTGAATATCTAGCGGTAGGTCGCGAGTGGGAGGAAGCGAATCACATCCCACCAGCAATAATGCCAGGATGGAACCGATCATCACCCGTTTTACTTGAACTGCCAACGTAGTCGATTGTGACATTCGTTTTAAAAATTATTCATCACCGGCGGAGGAATCGTCGTCAGCACTTCCAGCAAGATTGAAGGAGTATTCCCCGCCCATTGCTCGCTGGCGAACCATGTTTTCGATCTCATCACAAAGGTCAATATTCTGCCGAAGGAATTCCTTGGCGTTTTCCCGGCCCTGTCCGAGCCGAGTATCTCCGTAAGAGAAAAATGCGCCACGTTTGGTTACCACGTCCATCGCAGCAGCCAGGTCGATGATGTCACCTTCTTTGGATATGCCCTCGTTATACATGATGTCAAATTCCGCAGTACGGAAGGGTGGTGCAACTTTGTTCTTCACCACGCGAACACGGGTGCGATTGCCAACGATTTCCGAGCCCATCTTGATCGATTGAATCCGGCGAGTGTCCAGGCGGACGGATGCATAAAATTTCAGAGCCAGGCCGCCAGGGGTGGTTTCAGGATTGCCAAACATGACACCGATCTTTTGTCGCAGTTGATTGGTAAAGATGACTGCTGTCTTAGTCTGATTGATCGCCCCTGACAGCTTCCGCAAGGCCTGCGACATGAGACGCGCCTGCATACCCATACTGGCATCACCCATATCCCCTTCAATTTCAGCGCGAGGAACCAGGGCGGCCACGGAATCGATGATTACCAATTCAACTGCACCAGACCGGACGAGCGTTTCAGCGATCTCGAGTGCCTGTTCGCCCATATCCGGTTGCGACACAAGGAGGCTTTCAACGTCTACGCCAAGTTTGGCGGCATAGGCTGGATCGAGCGCATGTTCCATGTCAATGAAGGCAACCGTTCCGCCGAGTTTTTGCGCTTCCGCGGCGATGTGCAAACAGAGAGTCGTTTTGCCAGAAGACT
>Ga0116191_1000269_pt1 | contig 51171 bp, 44 predicted proteins | sample AD_UKC111_MetaG_FD_89897 | JGI IMG/M metagenome (GOLD analysis project Ga0116191, IMG submission 89897) | Active sludge microbial communities of municipal wastewater-treating anaerobic digesters from Hong Kong - AD_UKC111_MetaG | ecosystem: Engineered > Bioreactor > Anaerobic > Digestate... | reverse complement strand
CGAGCGCCGCCGGATGCCTGATCGTTCCCCCGGATTACGAGAATCCCGAGGGACGCACGGTGATTCGCGTGCCGGAACCGCGCACCGCGTTCGCGCGCGCCGTGGCCTTGTTGCATCCCGCGCCTGCGCCTCCCCCCGGCATTCATCCCACCGCCGTCGTGGCGCCGGACGCGGAAATCGGAGAAGGCGTGAGCGTGGCTCCCCGCGTGAGCATCGGCGAGGGAACCCGCGTGGGCGCCGGCTGCGTGATCGGCGCCGGCTGCTCCATCGGCCGCCGCGTCACCCTGGGAACGAATTGTATTCTGTACGCCAACGTCACCTTGTACGACGACGTGGACATCGGCGATCGCGTTATTCTGCACTCGGGTTGCGTGATCGGCGCCGATGGTTTCGGCTTCGTCATGGTGAAGGACCATTACGAGAAGTTTCCTCAGGTGGGGCGCGTTTCGATCGGCAACGACGTCGAGATCGGCGCCAACTCCTGCGTGGACCGCGCCGCCCTCGGCGTCACCTGGATCGGCGAAGGGACCAAGCTGGACAACATGGTTCACGTCGCGCACAACTGCCGCATCGGCAAGCACGTCGTGGTGGCGGCGCAGACCGGCTTTTCGGGCGGTGTGGTCATTGAAGATTACGCCGTCGTTGGCGGGCAGGTGGGCGTGGGCGACAAAGCGCGCATCGAATCGCGCGCCGTCATCGGCTCCGGCGCGGGCATCCTCAGTTCGAAGGTGGTGCGCTCCGGACAGGTCATGTGGGGCACGCCCGCCCGTCCGCTGCGCGAGCATCTCGAGCAACTCGCCAACCTCGCGCGCCTCCCCGAGGTGCGGCGCGAGATCCGCGAATTGAAAGAGCGTCTGGACAAGCTGGAGAAGAAGTAGCAGCGCTCCCGGCGGCGGACGGCCCCGCGCGCCCTAGCGAAACGTGACGCGCACCCGTAGGTCGCCGCGCGCGTCAAAGGAAGCGTCCAACGCCGCGCCGTGAGCTTCCACGATATGCAACACGCTGGCCAGCGCCAGCCCGCTTCCGCCCGGCACGTGCGCGTTGAACGGCTCGAACAACGTTGCCAGGCTCTCGGCGTCGTAATCGGGTGCGGGCCCCGAGAACTCCAGGCAGGTTCGCTCGTCCACCGTCCACGTCCGGATGCAGACATCGCCGCCGTGCGCCGCCTGCTGGAAGAACCTGAACAAATTGCACAACAGATGCTGCGCCTGCGAAGCGTCGGCGAGGACCGCAGCCACCTGCTGCTCCGGCTCGTAGTGTACTCGAGAGGCGCCTTCGCCCGCCCATTCGGCCAAGGTCTCGCTGATGAGCTCGGAAAGGTCCAGCAGCTCCATGCGCGGCGGTGCGGCCTGCAGGTAATGGATGGCGTCGGTGAGGATGCAGTTGCACTGCTCAACCATCTGCTGAAGCCTGCCGATCTGCGCGCGCACTTGCACCTCTGTGTCCGGCAGCGTGATGTCCAGGTAATAAGCGATGCTTTCTATGGTGCTCAGAGGCTGCCTCAGATCGTGGGCAATATAACGTACCACCTCGCCGGCGGTGGCAGTTGGGGCGGCAGTTGGCGTGGAGTTCGGCATCGGACCGGCGACAGTTGTCGATTATACCCCGGGCGGGGACAGCCTGCCGTGCCGGCAATTGAATCTTGACATCAAGATAATGGCTTCGGAAACTTGCTTTTTCGCGGTATTGCAGATAAGATTCTTTGAATGGTTCCCATGCGCATGCTAAGAGTTCTGCTCCTGTTCGTGTTCATTGCGGTGGCGTCTTCCGCTGGAGTGTTCCTGAGTACCGACACGCCGGTGACGATCCCCGACACGACGACGGTGTATTCGTACATTACGGTTCCGTCGGGCGAGACCATCACGGATGTCAACGTCACGATCGGTTCCCTGTCTCACACTTGGGACAGCGATCTCCGCATTTGGTTGACCAGTCCCGGCGGTACTTCCATCGTCCTTTTCGCGAATTACGGCGGAAGCGGGGATGGCCTCTTTGGGACCGTGTTCGACGACGAAGCGTCCACCCCGATCGCGAGCGGGGCCGCGCCCTTTACCGGCGCATTTCAACCATTCCAAGCCTTGTCGGCGTTCGACGGCCAAAACTCCGGCGGCATTTGGACGCTGACTGTAGCCGATCAGGTCGGCGGAGACTCCGGCATACTGAACGCGTGGTCGCTTCAAGTGGACGGCTCGGACGTTCCGGAGCCCGCTACCTGGCTGCTCGGCGGTGTAGGCCTCCTCGGCCTGGCACTGCGCCGCTGCATCCGCTGACAAAGAAGCTGCACGCCAGTTTTCCGTAAGATGTCCGCATCAGCATCCGGCGCGAGGCCGGTAGCCCCGCGCCGTCCCACCGGGATGTGCTGGTGTGAGAGCAGGTTGTCCCTGCGGTAACACTCATTCGGATGGATCAGCTGCGAAGATGAAGGAACTACTGAACGCCATCATCTTGGAATTCATTGTCGTCGTCGCGCGCTGCTGGAAAACAACGGGTACGGCTCAGGATCGTGCCGTCTTTCAACAAGACGCTGCGATCGCGGCATGGTGGCTGGCTAAACTCAGGGAGGGCAACGCCCAGGCTGTGGCGGAGGAAATACTATCAGCCCAGACCAAGAAGCGTTTCTCTGACTACTGGCGGGCAGGGGAATGTGGCGAGAATGAAACCAAGGCTTTTATGAGTATGACGAAGGCTGTTGAGGTGCTTCTGATGTCGCACTAGACAACAGGAGACAGAAGCACCCTTCCGAACCATAAGCCAGAATCCGGGCCGGGAATTACCAAGCCGTTATAGCGGCATACGAAGGCCCCGTCATAGCAGGCCGTCCCCTCCGAACAGGAAATCCGCTCCCCATCTGCGGCACAATGGTGTGAGGTTCTCAGTATGGAAATCAAGCAGGCACCCGATCAGCGAGAGACTCTGCGTACGCTCCCCGGCGACGACGCGCGGCAGATTCTGTGGCGGTATGCGGACCGCTATGACTTACAGATGGTCGTACAAGCCGCGCGCGGCGTGGCTCGAGGGCCCGTGGCGCGCTTGGTGGCCGCCGGCGGACGCAACTCGCACGAATGGACCGAGGGCAAGGCAGAGCTGCTCAAGCACTTCGACGAGGCCGGCATCACCAACGTCTACATGGATCCCAGCGAAGGCGGCTACATCGAAGGGCCCAAAAATCTTGCCCTCGCGCTGGTGGCCTTCGAGCTAGCCTGGGTGGACGCCGGCGCGGCCACCGGCAGCCTGGCCGGATGCCTGGCCCTGTCGCCCATCCACGAGTGCGGCACCGGCGAGCAGAGAGAGCGCTACATGTCGCTCGCCGCGCCGAAGCCCGGCGAGGATCAGGAGCCGTGGCGTGGCGCCTTTTGCCTGACCGAACCCATCCCTTACGTCGGCGTCGAAACGGGCATTCTCGGCGGCAAGATGCGCGTTGCGGAATGGAAAGACGGCGAGGAGCCCATCCTGCAGGTAGATAAGCGCGGGCGCTTCATCACCAACATGGGCTTCGCCAACTTCGTCACCGCCGCCGTGGAGAGCGACGACCCGCGCATCAAGGGCACCTGCATGGTGATCCTCGAACAGGGAGACCCCGGCGTTTTCGATCGCGGCACCCCGGCCCGGAAACTGGTCCACCAGCTTTCCTCCACCCGCGACCCGATTTTCAGCCTGAAGGTGCCCGCCAGCCGCATCATCGGCGGCTACCAGATCAAGGACGGCGTCATCATCCCCAACATGGCGCACGGCCAGGTGATCGAGGCCGTCTTCCGCCACACACGCGTGACGGTCGGCATCATGACTTCCGCCAAGCTGCTGAGCGCCGTCGAGCCCATCATTCGCTACCAGCGTGGGCGCTTCCGCGGCGCTGAGGGCCTGGCTCCCGGTTCGCCTCGCTATGAACTCGGCCTGCAGCAAAAAGAGGATGCGCTGCACCGCCTGGTCGACGTGTGGGCAGCCGGTGAGGCCGGCGCTTCGCTTGGTTTCGCCACCGCGCGTCTGTTCGACGAACTCGATCCGCTCCTGCGCGAAAAGGACAAGTTGATGGCCGAGCAGGGCGTCGGCGGCGGCAGCGCGCAGTTCAAGGCGCTGCGCCGCAAGCAGAAGGACGCCGTCGAGTACCTGCATCAGCTTTATCTGCCGGAGGCCAAACGCGACAAGACCCGCTACGAAGCGCTCTCCGGCGATCCCCTGGTGCGCTTCCTTGTGGTGGACGCCCTGGGCAACGTGCTCTGCCCAGCCACCAAGCTCTGGAACACCGGCGTTGGGGCCAACCTGATGCGCGAAGCCGTCAGCCTGATGGGCGGCTACGGCATCACCGAGGACTGCCCCGGATTCCTCGGGCAGAAGTGGATGGATGCGCAGCTCGAAGCCACCTACGAAGGCCCGGAAGTGGTGCAACGCCGCCAGCTCAGCGTCACCATGACCAACGAGCTGTTCATCGAGCAGTTCCGCCATTGGATCGGCGAAATGCGCGAGATCGCCTCGCGGCGGCCGGGCACCGGCGCGTGCGCGCTGGCCAGCGCCATGCAGATGTGGCTCTGGACACTGAATCATCTCCAGAAGGCCACCGATGCCAACGGCGGCAAACTCTTCAACAGCTCCCGGCACGGCGTGACCTTCCCGCTGGCCGACGCTTTGGGCTGGTTGCTCTCCTCCTACTGTCAGATCAAGGACGTGATCGAGCTGGAAAGCAAAGGCCCCGAGAACCCCGTGCTGGCCGAGGGCCTGCCCGGCTTGGCCGGTTTCCTGACGGACCTCTGCCACGTGCAAGCCGCGCGCGCCGCCGGTGAGGTGGGCCGCATTTGCTCCACCCTGGTTTTTGGCTACAACCGCCATCCCGCCTGGGACGACCCCGGCTGCGAGAGCTGTTACAGCTCGAACGAACTGGCGGAACTGGAAGGCACGATGCCGGGCCTCGCCAGCATAGCCGGAGATGCTACCGGCGAAGATGGCTCGCACCCGGCGAAGGCCGGCCCTTGCGCCGGTTTCGACGGCTACGAAACCTTCGTGCGGTTACGGACGCGGCTCGACGGATGCCTGACCGGCGCGCAACTGGCCAAGGACCGGGCGGCGCGCGGACTCACCGAAGTGATGATCCCCGAGGCGCTGGATTACCCCGCATGAGCGAGCAAGACATAGAACGGCAGAGCATGGACGTCGACGTCGTGTGCGTGGGCTTCGGCCCCGCCACGGCGGGCTTCCTGACCACGCTCGCCCCGCGCCTCCTCAACGAAGACGGTACCCCGGCCATCGAAAGCGCCGTCATGCCCGGCATGCCGCTTCAGGTCATGTGTTACGAGCGCGCTGACGACATCGGCTTCGGCGTATCCGGCATTGTGACGAAGGGGCGGGGCATACGCGCCTCGTTCCCGAACCTCAACACGGCCGAAATCCCCATGGCCGCGCCCGTTACCGGTGAGAAGGTTCTCTATTTGCTGGATCCGGTGGGCGCCAGCCGCCGCTCGTTTGCGCTGCGCATGGCTGATAAGCTTGTGCGCGGGCTGAAGCCCTTGTTCCGTTACGAGGATGACGCCGTCGAGCTGCCCTTCACGCCGGAGTTCCTGCACAAGCGCGGCGGGTTCGTCCTGTCCATGGGCCAGTTCATGCAGTGGGTGGGGTCGCAATTGATGGCTACCGGCGCGGTGCAGCTCTGGCCCGGTACGCCGGTGGCCAAAGCGCTGCTCGATCATGGCAAGGTGTCCGGAGTCCGCCTCATAGACCAGGGCACGGACCGCCAGGGCAATCCCGACGCAGGCTTCCTTCCGGGCATGGACATACACGCCCAGCTCACCGTGGTAGGTGATGGCCCCGTGGGCGCCGTGGGCCGCCAGATCGACGCCGAAGTCGGCTTGCCCGCCGGCCATCACCGCATCGAGTGGGCCGTGGGTGCGAAAATGGTTGTCGAATTACCGGAGGATTCGACGCTCCAGCCGGGCATGGTTCTGCACACCTTCGGCTATCCCGAGCCCGAGATCTTCGGCTTCCTGTACGTTCATCCGGACCGCCTGGCTTCGGTCGGAATCTTTGTGCCGAGCTGGTTCGACAGCCCGGTACGCACGTCCTACCGCTACCTGCAGCACTTCATGCTGCATCCATACCTTTGGAAGTACTTGAAGGGAAGCAAGTTGCGGAGCTGGGGCGCGAAGAGCCTGCTAGAGTGCGGCCGCCTGGGCGAGCCTTACCTGGCAGGCGACGGTTACGCCCGCATCGGCGAAGGTTCGGGTTCTACCAACGTGCTGACCGGCTCGGGCGTTGACGAAGCCTGGACCACCGGCGCGCAGCTTGCCGAAGCCGTCATCGAGTTACTCCAAGAAAAGAAACCGTTCTCTCGCGAGAACCTCGAAAAAACCTACGTCCGCCGCAGGCGCCAAAGCTGGGTCGACCGCGAGGGCCGCATCGCCGAGCACGCCCGCGATGGTTTCGGCCGCGGCCTCGTTCAGGGCCTCATCGGCATGGCCCTCGCCGGCATGACCCGGGGAATCCTGAACATGCCCGGCAAGCCGCTCCGGCCTTACGAGCGCATCCCGGACGTTTACGAGTATTACGAAGGACGCATTCCAGCCGAGGAGATGGCCCGCCTGCGCGAAGAGTGCGCCGCGCGAGGCGTGCCGCTGCACGATGCGCTGATGGAACGCTGCGGCTGGCCCGCCATCCCCTATGACGGCGAACTGCTGGTCTCGCACCAGGACGCCCTTCTGATGGGCGGCAAGGTGCAGGCCCCGCCGGGCTACCCCGACCACGTGGTCTTCCTCTATCCCGCGCTCTGCGAAGCTTGCGGCACCAAAATCTGCGTCGAAGTTTGCTCCGGCGAGGCGATCCGGCCGGGTCCGAATGGCGTGCCGCAATTCGACCGCGACAAGTGCGTCCATTGCGGTGCCTGCCTCTGGAACTGCGAGATGCCTCTGGATGGCAAACCCGACCAGACCAACATTGATTTCCGGGCCGGCGCGGGCGGTTTGCACTCGGCCGAAAATTAGGGCCGGCACGAAGCCGGCCCCGTCGTGTGGTGGTGCGAATTCAGAAGGGAATCAGGCAGCCTTTCGCAGCGGAGCGGTGAACCTGCGGCGCGCAGCGAAGACGGGTATGGCCCGGACTTTCGGGCGCGGCTCATTGGGGCCATCGATACGCCAGCGCGGTGCGGTTCCGAAGTACTCGTCGAGCGGATAGAGGGAATAAGGCTCCAACTCGCGGAACACTTGGCCTAACTTGGTCTCGATCCGGTACACCATGTGGAAGAAGTTCCCGCGCTCCATTTTGAGCTGGCGGCAGCACAGCTTCCAGTCCGCGCCGAGTAAGAAATGATATTTGAAAACGCGGTACTGTTCGGCGCTCAGGTGCCGGCGGCTGACCAGGCAGAAATCCGCTACGTACTCCTCATCTTTCCGGCCCCAGCTGAACCGCCTCTCACGCCCTCCCGTGAACTCGAGCGAGGCACGGCTTATGTGTTTCTCCTTGGTGGCGCAATATCGAAAACGATTGAAACACGCGCGAAAGACCGCGCGCAACACGCAACCGCACGGCACAGACTTGCCGTTTCGTCCGGCCCGCAACCCGAGGCCGAAACACTGCATGCATGTGTGCTTTGCCAATCCCAATGTCTCTGATCTGGTCCAATCAAACATTGTGCATGTCCTCCTGGCGTCTCCTCCTGGTCCGAGTCGAAGAGCGCCGTGCAATCCTGATTCTAAGGTAAATCACTTAAAAAAATAGTCAATATATTGATATGAACAAAATGCCATCGTTCCTTTCGATGGGAGAGTTGCGTGCTCTCTATCTTATTCATTCCTAAGGTTATTGCTATAGAACAAGCGCGGCGCAAAAAAATCGCTTAAGAACGATATTTAATGCTACTATACCTAGAGAAGTGCGAACCTATTTCAAACTGAAATAGGCTGCGGAGCGCCTTCATGTACTTTCAAACGCTGCAATCCCGGCTGGTGGCTGCCGTCCGTATGCGAGTCCGCACTGGCGAACTGACCGAGCGCCGGCTGGCGCGGTTGACAGGCATTTCCCAACCGCACATCCACAATGTCCTGAAGGGCGCCCGCGAACTGTCTCCGGAGATCGCGGACCTGATCCTGCGGCAACTGAAGATCTCCCTGCTCGACCTGGTGGAGGGCGAGGAACTTGACGCGCGCGCATCGCTCCGGCAGGCGCCGCAGCGATACCGGGAGGTCCCGCTGGTGGACGGCCGCATCGGTCCCGGGCACAGGTTCCCGGAAGGGGTGAGCCCGGTGGAGTTCTATCCATTTCCCAGCGTCATGCTAGTGTCCCTGGACCGGCCGCTGGCGGCGAGGCTGGACGGCGATCCTCAAATGCGGTCCGTGGTTGCCGCGGGCGACCTAGTGCTGCTGGATCAGCGCGAAGGCCCGCGCCGCAACCCCGATGTGGATTCGTTATATGTGGTTTCGCGCAACAACGAGGGGATTGTGCGCTGGGTACGGCAAGGCCCGCGCTCCATCTACCTGGCGGCCGCGGATTCTTTCCTGCGCCCATCCGCTTGGGAACATGTGCCGCTTGCGGACTGCCATGTGCTGGACGTTGTGAAAGCCAGGATCGTGTGGATCGGCCGCGAGACGGCGTGCGGAATGAGATGGCTGCCGGATCAGGACTTGCCGGCCACTTCGCGATAGGTATCCAGCACTTCCCTGGCCGTGACGTCCCAACTGAAGCTGGCGGCCTGGCTGTAACCTCGCGCCACCAGGTCCCGCCGCAGCGAAACGTCCAGCAGCACTTCCCGGATGCCGCGCGCGATGTCGAAGACGTTGTCCGGATTGACAATCATGGCGGCGTCGCCGGTGACTTCCGGCAACGAGCTCACGTTGGAGGTGACCACAGGCGTCCCCGAAGCCATGGCCTCGAGCGGCGGCAGACCGAAGCCCTCGTAAAGAGAGGGGAACACGAACGCGGCGGCCGATTCGTAAAACACCCTGAGCGTATCGAACGGCACGAAGCCCAGGAAGCGCACCGCCTGCTCCATGTGCGTCTTATTGACAGCCTGGCGCACGGTGGGGTTGCGCGACACCTCGTCCCCGATGATGATGAGGCGCAGATCGCTGTACACGGGATGATTCTCGAGATCGCCTCTCAGCACGGCGAAGGCTTCGACCATGCGCGGGATGTTTTTTTGCGGGCGGATCGTGCCGGTGTAAAGCAGATACGGATAGGAAATCTGGTAGCGTTCCAGGATGCGGCGCCGTTCGTGGTCGGCGCTGCCGGGACCGGCCGCCCGCGCGTCGGCAGGGTTGGGATGCGCGGCGAAGCGCGGATCGGGCGCGTTATAAATGCGGCGGATGCGCGAGGCTGGAATATTGAGGTAGTGCTCGACGTCGCGCCGCGTCGCTTCGGATACCGCGATGACTTTGTCCGCCCTCAACAGGCCGCGGCGGAAAAGGTAGTGCCTCAGGCTCTGCCGCCAGCTCGAAACCTGTTCGAACAACAGCACGCTCATATCGTGAATAGTCACGACGTAAGGTTTGGGCATCCAGTAAGGGACGCGGTTCAGCGGCATGTGGTAAAGGTCGGGTTGAAACTGCCTTACGAACAGCGGAAAGGCGGCCAAGTCTCGCAAATCCAGATCGCTGCGCGTGTAGGTTACCAGCTTGAAATTCGCCGGTAGCCCATCGAAGTCCTTCACGTCCCCGGGGAAAGCCGTGATCGTATAGCGGTTCTCGTGGTCCAGGTTGCCGAGGGCCCGGAGCAGATTTCGGATATAGGTCCCGATTCCGAAATCCCGTAAGTGCCGGGCGTCGAAAGCAACGTGGAAAGCCATGCCTTAAGAGGCCGGTGAGCGCTTCCAGGCGTAGAGCGGAAAGCGCTCGGTCAGGGCCGCAACACCCTCGCGGACGCGGGTGGCGGTCTCTTCGTTGCCGATGTGGGCCAGCGCTTCGGCGATGAGTGAGGCCACCTCCCGCATCTCCGCCTCGCCGAAACCGCGCGTGGTAACTGCCGGAGAGCCCAAACGGATACCGCTCGGATTGAGCGGCGGATTCACGTCGAATGGGATCGTGTTCTTGTTTACCGTGATGTAAGCCTGATCGAGGAACTTCTCGGCCTCGCGGCCGCGAATGCCCTTCGAAAAGACGTCCACCAGCATGACGTGCGTGTCGGTGCCGCCGGAAACTACCCGGAAGCCGGCTTCGGCCAGCCCGCCAGCCAGCGCCCTGGCGTTCGCCAGCACGCGCTCCTGGTAAGCCACAAACTCGCTGGTCATGGCCTCCTTGAAGCAAACAGCCTTGGCTGCGACCACGTGCACCAGCGGTCCGCCCTGGCGGCCCGGGAATACGCTCTTGTCCACGGCCGCCGCGTACTTCTCCTTGCAGAGGATCAGGCCCGAGCGCGGTCCCCGCAGCGTCTTATGCGTGGTCGAGGTAACGATGTCGGCATACTCGCACGGGTTGGGATGAAGCCCCGCCGCAACGAGGCCCGAGAAGTGGGCCATGTCGACCAGGAAGATGGCGCCCACGGAATCCGCGATCTCGCGGAAGCGGCGGAAATCGATAATGCGTGGATACGCGCTTCCGCCGGCGATGATCAACTTGGGTTTATGCTCCTCGGCCAGGCGCGCCAATTCCTCGTAGTCAATGGTCTCATCCTCGCGCCGCACGCCGTAGGGCACGATGTGATACGTCTGGCCGGAGAAATTCAGGTGATGGCCGTGGGTGAGGTGCCCGCCGTGGGAAAGGTTCATGCCGAACACGGTGTCGCCCGGCTTCAACACGGCCGCGTAAGCGGCTTCGTTGGCCTGCGAGCCCGAGTGCGGCTGCACGTTGGCGTGTTCGGCCTTGAACAGCGCCTTGGCACGCTCGCGCGCGAGGTTTTCCACCTCGTCGACGAATTCGCAGCCTCCGTAATAACGCTTGGCCGGATAACCTTCGGCGTACTTATTCGTGAAGACGCTGCCGGTGGCTTCCAGTACGGCCTCGGAAGTGAAGTTCTCGCTGGCGATGAGCTCGAGCCGGGTGTTCTGCCGGTCGAGTTCCCCGCGGATAGCGCGGTACACTTCGGGATCGACCTCTGCCAGGGGTCGGGACATTCTCTCCTCTTCGGTCATGAGTTCGGTACCTGATTCTCTTCGGCGTCCCTTTCGCTCTCAATGGCGCTGATCTTATTCACGCGCCGCTGGTGGCGTCCGCCTTCGAAACTGCCGTGCAAAAAAGTGTCCAGCATGGCAGTGGCGGCCTCCAAGGTAGTGTACTTGGCGCCGAGCGCCAGCACATTGGCGTTGTTGTGCGCCCGCGCCAGGCCCACCTGGTCCGGGTTGGCGCCCCACACGGCGCGCACGCCGTTCACCTTGTTCGCGGCAATGGCCATTCCGGTTCCGGTAAAGCAAACCAGCACCCCGTAGTCGGCCCGGCCGCCGGCAACCTCGTGCGCGACGGCGGAGGCGAAGTCCGGGTAGTCGCAAGAGTCCTGGCTGTGAGTACCGCGGTCGTCTACCACGTACCCTTGCTTGACCAGCTCCTGCTTCAGGCTCTCCTTGAGGAGAAACCCGGCATGATCGGCGCCGATGGCGATTTTCATCAGGGGTAAACCTCATCTTATCATGATGGTTCCGTGGCGCTTGCCAGCGTTACAGGAAGGAGGCATGATAACCGCATGCCCACCGCGCAACTGGTCAGCCGCCGCGAATTCCTCGGCGCTGCCGCGGCGCCCGCGATTCTCTGCGGACCCCTCGGACAGCGGAAGCAGCCCAATATCCTCGTCATCATGTCCGACGAGCACAACCACCGCGTGGCCGGCTTCTCCGGAAACCGCCTGGCGCGCACGCCGAACCTGGACCGTTTGGCCGCGGGCGGCGTCACGTTCGAAAACTGCTACACCAATTCCCCGCTCTGCGTGCCCTCGCGTCTGGCGTTTACAGCGGGCAAGTATATCCACCGGACAGGAGCCTGGTCGAACGCAAGCGAGTTGCCGAGCGCCGATTATCCGTCGATCGCCGGGATTCTGAATCACGCCGGATACGAATCGTACCTTTGCGGCAAGCAGCATTACGCCGCTTCGCGCCGTTACGGCTTTATCGAGATCGGTGACATGAACCGGAACCGCAAGGACGGCCGCATTGCCCGCCGCGCCGCCGGCGATATGAGCAGCACACGAGCCGGCGTGCGCCAGCGCATCCAAGGCATCGCGGCGGCGGAAGATTCGACCGTCATGTCGCATGACCGCCGGGTAACCGCCGGCGCCGCCGGCTTTCTCTCCAAACGGGAAGCGGGCGCCCGGCCGTTCTTCCTGTTTGCGGGCTACCTGGCCCCGCACTTTCCGCTCACCGTGCCGCCAAGCTACCTGGACCACTTCCGAGGCAAAGTGGGCATGCCAAACCTGCCGCCGGGACTGGTGGAACACCTGCCGCTCAACTATCAGCATCTGCGACGCGGCTTCGGCCTGGACGAGTTCGACGCCGCCACCACCCGCCGCGGCCGAGAGCACTACTACGCCCTCGCCGAATGGATGGATGCGCAAGTGGGACAGTTGCTGGACGCGCTGGGGCACAGCCGCGTGGCGCGCGATACCGTCGTCATTTACACGACCGACCACGGCGAGAACATGGGCGAGCACGGCCTGTGGTGGAAGAATTGCCTGTTCGAGCACGCCGCGCACATCCCGCTGGTGGTGAACTGGCCCGAACGCTGGAAAGGTGGCGCGCGGCGCCGCGGCGTCTGTTCAATGGTGGATCTCGTCCAGACCATCGTGCAACTCGGCGGCGCCCAGGCGCCGGAAGACTGGGATGGGGATTCGCTCCTGAGTGTTTTGGACGATCCCAAGGCGCGCTGGAAGGATATGGCCGTGAGCCAGTATTACGGCCACAACATCGCCTCCGGCTTCGCCATGATCCGGCAAGGCGCGTGGAAGTACATCTATCACAGCGCGCCCGGCGCAGGGTATCCGGCCGTGCGCGAGCTTTACGACCTGGCGGCCGATCCGGACGAACTGCACGACCTGGCCCGCGCGCCTGAGCATCGCCGGCGCCTCGATTCCATGCACGCAGCCCTGCTGCGGGAACTCGGCGAGCATCCCGACGTCACCGAAATGCGCTGCCGCGCGGAAACCAGCCGGGGCTACCCACAGCCGGTTTAGTGGGCTAGAGTGGCAGTATGAGCAGACTGGCGATCCTGGGGGGCCACCCTGTCCGTACCAAGTCTTTCAGTTCATGGCCGCGCTACCTGCCGGCCGACGCCGAGCGTTTGCAGAAGGTTCTCGAGAGCCGCCACTGGGGCGGGTTCCCTCTGCCTTCGAAGTACGCCGGCGAGTTCGCGGAGCGTTTCGCCGAAATGCACGGCGCGCGTTACGGTCTTTGTGTTGCCAACGGCACTATCGCGCTGGTGACGGCGTTGCAGGCAGCCGGGGTGAGGTTCGGCGACGAGGTCATCGTGCCGGCCTATACCTGGGATGGAACGGCCACGGCCGTCCTTTTCGCGGGCGGCGTTCCGGTCTTTGTCGACGTCGATCCCGATACCTATTGCCTGGACGTCGACGCCGCGCGCAAGGCCATCACGAGGCGCACTACGGCGATCATTCCCGTCCACCTGGCCATGCGCTTCACCGACATGGACGCGCTGGCCGAGTTGGCTGCCAAGCACAAGCTCAAGATCATCGAGGATTGCGCACACGCCCATGGCGGGCAGTATAGGGGCCGGGGCGCGGGCTCGATCGGCGACATCGGCTGCTTCAGTTTCCAGGAAAGCAAGCTCATGACGGCGGGCGAAGGCGGCCTGACGCTTACCTCCGACCTCGGTTACTTCGAGGCCATGCAAAGCGTTGTCAATTGCGGCCGCGCGAGCCTGACCGACCAGTACGGGCGCCGCATGCTCGGCTCCAACTACCGCATGACCGAGTTCCAGGCCGCTCTTCTCATCGGCCAGCTCGACATGCTGCCGGAACTGGCCGCGCTGCGTTCCCGCAACGCGGCGCTGCTGACCGAAGCGCTGGCGACGCTGAAGGGCGTCCGGCCGCTGCCCAAGCAGCCGGCGATCACGCGAGACACCATCTACAACTACGTGCTCCAGTACCGCCCGGCTGACAAGCGCGTATCCCGCGACTTGTTCGTGGCCGCGCTCGAAAAGGAAGGCATCCCGTGCGACGGGCGTTTCTATGAGCCGGTTTACAAGAGCGACCTCTTCTATGCCACCCCGGACAACTCGCCGCAACTGCGCATCGGCCGCGAAGAGACCATGCGCTACGACATGGTCCGCTGCCCGGTGGCCGAGCGCGCGGCCTACGAAGAAGCCGTGTGGCTGCCGCAGTTCCTCCTGATCGGCGAGGAGGCGGACGTGCATGACGTTCACACGGCCATCAAGAAGGTTCTCGAAAACCTGGATGAACTGGCCCAGGCCGATCCATCGCTGGCCGGCGTGAAGGCCATGGGGCGCGCTCAGCGCGCCCGCTTCGAACGGCAGAAGAATTACTAGAATACAGAAGACGGAAGTCTGCTGTCCGGGCCGTGTATTATCAGAACCGCGCGGGCGCGGCGTAGCGGACGACGTCCAGCTTGGCCAACGCCGCCAAGCTCTCCAGGGGCAGGCGGCCTATCACGATCTGGCCCGAGCCGGACTTCGTGATGAATTCAAAGCCCAGCTCCGCCTTCAGTTTGGCGAGCGTGGCCGGGGTCGCATCGGAGAGCGTGATCATTACCGTTGCCTTGCCGTTCTTCACGAACCTCGCTTCCGCGGCGGTTGGCGCGGCGATCCCCTTCTCCAGCCGGTCGACTACCGCTTGTAGATCCGGATGTAGCTTGGATGGGCGCTTATACTCGTTCGCCGCGTCGGTGAATGTCATCTCGCGCCGCATGGACACCGGCGCCGAAGTCAGGGCGGCAAAGCCACCTACCCCGCTGGAACCCTTCATGCGGACTGCCTGCAGGGCCTCGCCGGGCCTGCCGAAGACGCCTTCATAGCTCACCCCATCCGGCATCTCCACGGGCACTTCAACGCGCACCGGCTCGCCGCCCACAGTTACCGTAGTCTCTTCGACGGCCACAAATGAAGTGAATTGCGTCATCAGGCGGTATTCAATGCCGAGCTGGGTGATCTCAGCCTTGGTGCTCGCGATGCCGCGCTGCATGCCCGCGTAGTCCACGCTCATTAGATCGTCGATCTTCCTGCGTGCCCAAAGACTCGCCAGCACGTCGTGGGATGGCTCGTTCGCCGGCAAGATTATGGGGATTTCGCGCACCACCTCTCTTCCCGCCATGCGCCCGCGAAGCCGCACCAACCCGCGCCCCGGCGCTGTGTAGCGGCCGCTCACGATGACCGGCTGCGCGCCGAACAGGTCCGGGATGCGCTTCGGATAGACGTCCTCCACGGCGAGGCCGCCCCAGTCGATCGAAATGTCGGTCAGCAGCGGATTACGCACGCGCTCGTGGAAACGGCGCGCGGCGGCCGAACCGTCGTCCTTCAATCCGACGTACTCGACTTCGCCCTTTCCCTCCGCCGCCATCTTGTCCAGCAAAAAGCGGTTCACGGAACTGCCGATGCCGAACGAGAATACCCTCGCGTTGGGGTGCTTGCGTACCTCGGCGACGATCTCCATGTCGTTGCCCACGTAGCCGTCGGTCATGAAGCAGACGATGCGCACGTGACCCTGCGCGTCGGACGGATCGAGCGCGGCCCGGATCGCGGTCATCATTTCGGTGCCGCCGCCGCCCCGGCGCGTGGCCAGAAACTCGCGTGCCTGGGCCAGATTATCCGCCGTCGCCGGCACCGGTTTCGGGAACAGGATGTGCGTGTCGCCGGAGAAGGTGATCAGGTTGAACGTGTCGCGCGGATACAGGCCGTTGAGGGCGAGTTGCATGGTCTCCTTGGCCTTCTCAATCGGGAAGCCCGACATGGAACCAGAAGTATCCAGCACGAAGACGAGCTCCTTAGGCGTCACCTCGGCCGGCGCGACGCGTTCGGGTGGCTGCAGAATGAGAGTGAAGAAGCCGCCGCGCTCGGCGCGATGCGCGAGTACGGCGTCCTGGATCTTGCGGCCCGCGACGTCATAGCGAAGGATGAAGTCCTTGTTCGGAATGGTGGCCTGGTCCTTCAGGCGCACCGTGGCGGCGTTGGCCGACGTGCGATTCACCTCCACCGCGTGCGAGGCGCACGTCAAACTGTCAACCGGCAGGCCAGCGTCCAGCTTCACCTCGATCGAAATGTCGTGGCCGGCGCGCGTGCCCGGAACCGCCACCGGAGGCGTGATGCGCGAAGCGTCCGGCACCTGGTCGGTATCCGGGGACCAGCCGCCGCCCTGCCTGCCCGTGGGCCGGCCGGGGATGTAGCGCGGGCCGACCACCATCGGGAAAACGAATTCATAGAAGCCGTCTTCGAACTTCAGCGTCTCCACGTAGCTGATCTCGATAGTCACCTTTTCACCCGGCATGATGTTCGCCACCGACTGCGTGAATATGTTCGGCCGCTCCTGGTCGAGCAGGCTTGCCACGCGGCCCGAGGCGCGCGCCGCCTCATAAATGGCCCGGGCTTCCTCGCGCGGCTTGATCTTGCCTTTCACCACCCGCGCGCCCACGTGCATGGTCATGTCGTCCACCGCGGCGTTTTGCGGCAGCGGAAATGTGTAGACGGCTTCGATCTTGTGAGGGAACGGATTGTGGAACTCCTGCGTGACGGTGGCGCGCGCCAGGAAACCGCTGATTTCGGCTCGTACAGCGGTGTGCTTCAACGGGCACGCGCCGGCGGGCTTGCCGGTGGAGTCAAGCGCGGTCAGCGCGCCCGCGCCGGTCTGAGCGGCGCTCGGCGCGCGCTGCGGGAATGCGAAGAAGAACAAAGCGCCGGCGGCGCCGGCCAGAACCAACGGTTTCCAGGATGGCATTTTCGTCCTCCACCCGGGAAATGCCGCCGTCTGTGGAATCCTTTCACTCCCGCGGCGTCAATTTCACCGCCCAGGCGCTGTTCGGCTCGAGCCTCGGGCGAAGAACCGGGCCGCCCTCGATCTCGCGGCCGGTCGTAAGGTCCGTGGCGGTGTGGGCGGCCTTCAGAAAACGCAAGTGGATGGACGGCGCGGCGGGAGTCTTCTCGTGATTGAAGACGAACAGCAACGTGTCGCGCCCGGATTCGAGATAACGCACTTCCACGGGCCCGTTTTCGGTTTCGACGGGCAGTTGGACCCCGGCCCATTCGAGCAGGCCGCGGAACAGGCCGGCCGCTTCTTTCGTGGGCTGGGTCTGGTACGCCGCGCCGAGGTAGGAGCCCAGCGTAAGCGACTTCCCCTTGCCGTATTCGGCGAACACCGCCGCGGGCCGCCCGTCGGCAAAACGCGCCGCCACCCGCGCTTTTGCGCCCGTTGGTTCCAGCGTCTCTTCGTACCATCGCGCCGCCAGTTGCGCGCCCGGCTCGATGCCGGCGATCTCGCGGCTTGCCCAATGGAGCGTGGTGCGTCCTTTTTCGCCCGTTTGGACCGCGGTCTCGCGGCAGCCCAAGACTTCGTCGAGTCCCATGCCTGGAATGGTGGGTGCCGCCAGCCCGCGTTCGTTGTTCCAGCCGGGGCGCGCCTCGGCGACCAGCGCGCCGCCGCTGCGTACGTATTCGGCGAGCGCCGCCGGAGCGCTCTCGGGAAGCATCAGGGGGTAAGGCAGAAACACCAGCTTGTACTGCGCCAGCGTGGCCTGCGAAAGCTCGTTCACGTGCACGAAATCCAGCGGCACATTTAGCGGGAACAACGCGCGATGGATGCCCAGCAGCGAGTCGCGCTCGATGCTGGCCACCTCGCCTTGCGGGCCGCCGTAAGCGGCCGATTTCTGCCGTCCGCCCACGAAGTGCGATAGCGGGTTGTAGACTACGGCCACCTGTGCCCGCGGCGGCCGCGCGTTCAGAAACAGCGACTGGTTCCGGTCCACCACGCGCGCCACCTCGCCGGCCGCCCGGCTGCGCTCGGTGATGGTGCCGTCGAGTTGAATCAGACCGAAGCCGCCGGACTCGTACCCCGAACTCATCGGGTACCAGGCGTAATAGCAGATCCCCTTCGCGCCGCGGGAGAGCGCCGACCAGGTCCACAGCCGCAGGTCGGCCGGAGTCACCGTCGGGCTTACGTTCAAAGCGATCGTTCCGAAGCCGCCCTGCAGTTCTCCGATGTAGAAGCCGTGGCGGCCGTTGGCATATCCGAACGAGCGCGTGAAGTCGAACAGCGCCGCGCGCCAGATTGGTTCGCGGTCGACGAAGGCCGAGTGCTTCGGGTAGAACGACGTGCCGTAATAATCCACCTGCCGCGCCATGGTCCAATCGTCGGACTGGCCTTCCCACCAGTACGGTGAGCTGAACAGGCCGACCCCTGCCGCGTGGCTGGTGGCGACACTCGCCGGCGCCGCGCGCTTCACCGCCTCGTATCGCCCGCGGAGGTCCTCACCGAGCTTGTCCTGGATAAAAGTCTTCCAATCGATGAAATCGGTGTAGGAGAGGATGGTGCTCAGCCGGTTCGGCTGCACTTCATCCCACGACGTGAACTGCCGGTACCACGCTTGGTTAAGCGCGTCGAGCGTCTTGTACTTCTTCCGGAGCCACGCGCGGAAGCGCGCGAGCGTGTGCGGACAGAAGCAGAACTCGGGATTGCTGATGTAGGTGGGCGTCGCCCAGTTGATGACGTGCGGCTCGCTCCACAAATCCCAACCGAGGAACGCCGGGCTGCGGCGCGCGCGCTGCGCCAGTGCGGTGTAGAAGGCGGTGTCCGCCGCGTGTACTCCCGGGTGGTCCAGGCAATAGCCGGGTGAAGACTCCGGCTCGATCGCCTCCCCGTTCGAGGAAACGAAGCGCGCGTCTTTGTACTTGCGCCCCACCCACGCCGGCGCTGAATCCATGTAGACCTGCACGATGACCTTCAGATGCTGCTCCTCGGCCAGTTCCAGCAGAACGTCCAGCGTGTCGAAGTGGTATTCGCCCTCGCGCGGTTCGCCGGTGGCCCAATCGATCCAGCAGCGCACGGTGTTGAAGCCGAGACTCTTGATCTGCTTGAGGTCCGCGCGCCAGACGTCTTTTTTCGAGCGGGCATCACGTTCGAGCATAGGCGCACGAGCCTTGCCGCCTCCGTACCACACCGCCATAGGAAAGAAGTCGGCGCCAACCGCCAACAAAGGAATCGCCAGCAGGATAGCGATACGCATAGCTTCTGCTATGTTACGCCGGAATCGCGCGGGGCGATCGGGAATTGGCGATAATGCACGAAGACTTGAATGGTGGCCAATTGCAGATTACAGTCACTCGTGCGGAGTATCGCGGTTTCGATGGCGCTCGCACTCTCCGCTCCCAGTACTGGTCTCTGCCAGGCCGTGCCGAAGGCCCGGCTCGACACGATGCCGCGCGAGTATGCCGGGCCGCGTCTTCTGCGGGATCTTGTCACGGACCTCACGGCGAAGTTTGGTTGGTGCATCAGCCTGGAGGAACCTCCCTGGGTGAAAAGCCAGGGGACCGGACTCATGTTCCCATCACAAAGGAAACTACCCCCCGAACTTCGCAATTCGGCCATGAACCTCCCGGCGGGCAAGCTGGATTTGACAGGCGTGCTATCCGCGAACTACTCGTCCGCCCGCAAGTTGATTCAGGCCTGCCTGGACGCGTACTCCAGGCAGGGAAACCAGGGCGGTTATCTCGTCCGTGCGAGTAAAGGAGCACTGGATGTCGTGCCCGATCCGAATTCGCCGGCCGTCCGCATCACCGGACCATCGCTGCTGGATTGGGACATCGAAGTTCCTGGGGAGGACCGATTCCCGCAAGATCACTTCGCCGAGCTGTGCAAAGCGGTTCAGCGGTCGAGCGGCGTCACATGCCGGCCAGCGATGAACGACTTTCACTTCGACGAGGCATACTTAGGATCGTTTCGTAAGAAAATGCGGTGGGGCTGCGCGAAGACGAAAGCGCGCACGGCCCTGGAGGATTATCTGTCGCACTCCATGACCACCCTGGCATGGCATTTGATGTGCGAACCAAGGGAAAGCGGCGACCGTGCCTGTTTCCTGAGTCTGGTTCCGTTGCAGGTGGAAGTACAGACACCGAAAGGCTGGGTCAGAAGGACCAAGTACTGCGACCGCGGCTGGCACTTTCCGTTCCGGCGGCCGCCTCCGCCGCCCAATGAGCAATAGCTCAGGACGCAGCCCGGTTGCCCACCCTACTTTGGCTCCCAGCGATACTTGGCGACGGCTTCTTCGTTCAACTCGACGCCTAGGCCCGGCTCCTTGGGGATATCGAGCCAGCCGTCCTTTGCCACAATGCGCTGCTTCGTGATTTGGTCTCGCAGCGTGGTGCCTTCCTCGGCCACGAATTCGAGGATAAACGAATTCGGTATCGAGTTGAGAAAGTGCAGCGCGGCGGCTACGTTGATATACGTCGTGAAGCCGTGATTCACTACCGGGAGACCGCGATCTTGTGCCAGGCTCGCGATCTTCATGCCCTCGGTGAATCCGCCGCAGCGCGTCAAATCCACCTGCACGATATCCACTCTGCCGCGATCCATCAGTTCGAGGTACGATTTGCGCTCGCTTTCCTCTTCCCCGGCCGCGATGCGCACGTCCACGGCCTCCGAGAGCTTGCGGTATCCGTCGTAGTCGTCCGGCAAAAGCGGCTCTTCCAACCAGAAGATGCGGTATTCGGAAAATGCTCGGGCGCGCTGGATAGCGGTTTTGGCATCCCAGACGAGCCCGGCGTCGATCATCAGGTCGGCGCCGTCGCCCAAGCCTTTGCGCGCCTCGCGTACCAGCGCGATATCCGTCTTCTCATCCTGGCCCATGGGGTGCCAGCCGAATTTCACCGCCGTGAAGCCAATGTCGCGGAAGCGCCGCGCGCGCTCGCCGGTTTCGGCGGGCGTCGCGCCGAACAGCGAGCTGGCATACGGCCGGATCCTCTTGTGGAAGCCGCCGCCAAGCAGTTTCCACACGGGTTGCCCCAGCGCTTTGCCCTTGATGTCCCACAGCGCCATGTCGATGCCGCTCATGGCGTGTATGGCAATTCCGCGCCGCCCCGAGTAGATATTCTGCCGGTACATCTTGTGCCACAGATACTCGGTTTCGAACGGATCTTCGCCGATGATCAGTTCCCGCAGTCCGCTGGTGATGGTGTGCGAGAACGGTCCCTCGATGGCGCCCTTCACGGCCATCGGCGCCGAATCCACCTCACCGATGCCGGTGATCCCCGAATCGGTCGACACCTTCACTACCAGCGCGTCCTGCCCGCTGTCACACTGCTCCTTCACCTGCGGCAGGCGCAGGTAGAGGGCTTCCACATTCGTGATCTTCACGGTCGCGCCTCCTTGTCCTTCCAGATGACAGCGTTCGCGGCAAGTTTCACAGGCTTACCGTTCAGGACCACGTCAACCGCATGGTCGTTGAAGTTGTACAAGCACTGCGAGGTGCCGAACAGATAGTAGGCGACGCCTGCCGGGGCTGACAGCGTAACGCCCAGGGGCGCCATGAAGCGCTTGCGCAAATCGTCGGCCAGCGCGCGCGGCATCTCCGGCAACCCCAGTTTCGCGGGGGCCAGCAGGCGCTCCTTGGTCTTCTCGTAATCCGCTTCGCTGAACGTGCGGACGTTCCACACGATCACGGCGCCGCGGCGGTACTTGCGCGTCACCAGGTACGGAACCTTGCGGCCGCCGCTGGCAGCCCAGAGCGATACGTTGTTGCGAGGCGAGGCCAGCCCCAGGTCCACTTCGAGCGGGACCGCCAGCTTCACCGGCCCGCCCGCAAGCACGACATCGGTAATCGTGTCCGCGCGCGGCGTGGCGCTGACGCCGGCGATAGCCAGCTCCTCGCCCGCCCGCCCCAGCTTGCGCAGCAACGCAGGAGTGAGAACCAGCGTGGCGCCGCGCGCCAGGTGCTGCTTCATCTTGACCATCAGCTTCGGATCCGCGGATGCTTGAACGCCCAGAATCGCCACCCTGGAAGCGCTGGGATACTGCGCCACGGGCACGACCGGCAATCCGATCATCCCCAGGTTGTCCATCAGCCACATGTTGTCTTCGCTGGTGCTGTTGACGGGCTTGTAGTAAGCGATCCCGCCGAGCTGCTGCGTGCGCACCTTGGCGCTCATTTCCACCAACGTCGGCCAGTCCGCCCTCAATAAAGCGTGCCCCGGGTGTCCTTTCACGACATTGCCCAGGTTGAACAGCGTCAGTTCGCCGGCGCCGGCCAGCGTGCTCTGCCACGCCTGGTCGACGAAATTCCGCGCCGTGCATTCGATGTGGTCGAACCACGCGCCGTACACCTTGGAGCCGGCTACCGCGGCAATCCAGCGGAAGTTTACAAAACTCTCGAAGGGTTGCACATAACCCATGCGCTGCGTTTTGGGGTTGCGCACCTCGGTGCCTACCCACACGCGATTGAAGGGAGCCGACATGCGCGCCGGTTCGTAACCGAACAGGTGGAAACGGTCGTACCACTGCGGATACTTGATGATGAGCTTGACGTCGGGACGCACGGCGCGTGCCGGCTCGAAGACCATGGAAGGCAGCAGGCCCACCAGCAGATCCCGGCGGTACTGGCCCCAGTCGCGGGCGCCGCGCGCTTTGTCGGATTCGGGTGATGTGTCTTCCGAGCAGTAGAAGTCGTCGATGATGATCTCGTCGAAGACCCCCGCGTTTTCGCGGAAGAACTCGGCGATCTGCCGCTGCGTCTTGGCGCTCTGGTAGTTCAGCCAGCCATAGGGGCCGTTCTGCCGTGTGCCCCACTCGCGGCCCGGCACGGTAGCGATGCCACCGGAGACGCGGAACCCCCTGGCAAGGAAGAAATCGCGCACCGGCTTCATCTGTTCCGGCGAGACATAGCTGTCCCCGCGCCGGCCCTCCAAAAAGATCCCCGTAATGTTGAGGTCCTTCAGCGCTGCGGCCACGCGCTCGCGGCCTTCCGGCGTCATCAGGTTCTGTTGAACGTCGCCCGCGGTCGCGTAAACGCTCATGCGTAGAGGTTCCTGAGCCGCGGCGCATCCGCCCAAGGCGAACGCGGCCGCCACCATGCCGAGCCAGAATGCCTTCATACCAGGACCGCCTTTCTCTATTTCCAAAACCATCCGTTCGCGGCGAGCTTCAACTTCTCGCCGTTGAGCGTAACTTCCACTTCGCTATCCCGAAAATTGTACAAGCAATGAGCGCCGCCAAGCAGATAGCAGGCAACTCCGGCTGGAGCCGCCAGCGCCAGCCCCAGGGGTTCGAGGGCCGTGCGGCGCAACTCGTTGGCGAGTTCGTCCGGTATTTCGCTCAAGCCGAGCGGCCGGGGCGGCAGCAGCACTTCTCCTGCCTTCTCGAAATCGGCCTCCGAAAACGTGCGCAGGTTCCACATCATCACGTGGCCTTTGCCGGCGTTGCGCGAGGTTACCAGTGGCACTTCCGCCCCGCCGGCGCGAGCTCGCATGAGAACCATCGATCGGCGCTCGCGGATTTCGCGCTCTGTGTCGAGCGGCGCGCCGAGCACGATGGTGCTTCCATTCCAGCGGACCTCGGTCGCCTTCGCGGGTTGTGCTGTCGAAGATACGCTTACGCCGGCCAGTTCCTCGCCCGCGCGACCTAACCGGCGCAGTAGCGCCGGGGTGACTATGAGCCTAGCGCCAGCGTCCAGGTGCCCGCGCATTTTGGCCAGAAGGCGCGGATCGGCCGCGGCCTGCACGCCCAGAAACGCCGCGCGGAACGTTTCAGGATAAGCTGACACCGGCGCGATGGGCAGGCCGAGCAGGGCCAGATAATCGGCCAGGTACATGTTCTCGCTGCTCTCGCTGGCCACGGGCTTGTAGAAGGCGATGCCCTCCGGGGCGCGGCCCTCCACCTTTCCTGCCAGCGCCCTAAGATCGGGGAGGCGCCCGGCAAACAGCGCGCTGCCGGGATGGCCTTCCATGACCGGCTCCAGGTGCCAGAATGTCAGCTCGCGCGCGCCCGCAAGGACGCTTTGGTAGGCCTGGTCGACGAAGTTCTGTGCCGAACAGTCCAGGAAGTCGAACCACGCGCCTTCCACCTTGCTGCCAGCAACCGAGGCGAGCCAGCGGTAGTTCACGTAACCCTCGGTCGGCGGCACGTAGCCCAGGCGGGGCGTCGCGGGATTGCGCGTTTCGGTCCCCACCCAAACGCGCGAGGAGAGCGCGGACATGCGCACCGGATCGTAACCGAAAAGATGGAAGCGGTCATACCACTGCGGAAACTTGACGATGACCTTGGCGTCCGGGCGGGCCGCGCGCGCCGGTTCCAGGATCGATTCTTCGAGCACGCGCACCATCAGCCGCTGCCGGTACTCGCTCCAACTGCGAGAGGCGCGGGCGCGTTCGGATTCCGGGCTGCGGTCGTCGGTGCAGAAAGAGTCGTCCAGGATGATCTCGTCAAACAGTGGCGCATAGGCGCGGAAGTAACCGGCCAGGTCGTCGCGGGTCTTGCGGTTCTCGTAATTCATCCAGGAGAGCTTGCCGGTCTGCCTCACGCCGAAGCGTTCCCCGGCGACGAAGTCCAGGCCGCCGGCCACCTGAAACCCGCGCGCGATCATGTCGTCGCGAATCTCCCGCATGCGCTCCGGGGGAATGTAATGGTCCTGGAGACGGCCCTGGAGAAACACCCGCGTGGCGCCGACCTTCTTCAGGCGGTCCGCGGCCGCCTCGCGTTGTGCGGCGGTGGCAAGATACTTGTCGACGTCGGGCGCGGTGACGAATACGCTGACGCGCAGCGGCGCGGCGCCTGCCGGCAAAGCGGCCAGACACGCAGAAACGAGGCAGAGCAGGTATCGCATCGAATTCCTCAGCAGCCTTTTACGCTACGCAAGGGCGATATAATTTTCAAGTGGCGGAGGTTCTGCACTCAGTCTGCGCGCTGGATTGCCCGGACACCTGTTCCATCCTGGTGGATATCGAAGACGGGCGGGCCAGGAAGTTGCGCGGCAATCCCCATCATCCGGTGACGCGGGGCTTTCTCTGCCCCAAGGTCACACGTTACCTGGAGCGCGAGTACTCGCCCGACAGGCTCCTCTACCCCCAGCGGCGCGTGGGCCCCAAGGGCGCAGGCCGCTTCGAGCGCATTTCGTGGGATGAGGCACTGGACGAGGTCGCATCTCGGTTTCAACGCATTTCGGATGAACACGGCAGCGAAGCCATCCTCCCTTACAGTTACGCCGGCACCATGGGCGTGCTCAACAACGCCGGCATGGACCGGCGCTTTTTCCATCGCCTGGGAGCCTCGCGGCTGGAACGCACCATCTGCTCGTCTGCCGGCAAGGCGGGGCTGGCCGCCTCCACCGGATTCCGCTATGGAACGGAACCCGAGCAGTTCCGGCATTCGCGGCTCATCCTGGCCTGGGGCGCCAACATCATGGGCACTAACGTCCATTTGTGGCCCTTCATCCAGGAAGCGAAACGTAATGGCGCGCGCTTCTATGTGATCGATCCGGTGCGCAACCGGACAGCGGAACTGGCCGACCGCCACTACGCCATCTATCCGGGCAGCGACGCCGCGCTGGCGCTCGCGATGATGCACGTGATCATCGCCGAGGAGCTTTGCGACCGGGACTACGTTTCACGCCACACGCTTGGTTTCGCCGAACTTGCCGAACGCGTGAAAGAATACACACCGGAGCGTGCCGCGCCGCTCACGGGCATCGCGGCGGAGGACATCGCAGCGCTCGCGCGCGAATACGCCACCACCCGCCCGGCCGCCATCCGCCTCAACTACGGCGTGCAGCGCAGCGAGCGGGGCGGCATGGCGGTACGGGCCATCTCGCTGCTTCCGGCTCTCACCGGATCCTGGAAGGATGTCGGCGGGGGAAGCCTGCTCAGTACCACGGGCGCATTTCCATTCGACACCGAGGCCGTCGAACGGCCGGACCTTCAGCGGGCCTCCCGGCTCGGCCGCGAGGCCCGTTCGGTGAACATGATCGAACTGGGGCGCGCGCTCACCTCGCTTGACGCGCCGCCTGTACAAGCGCTGGTGGTCTACAACTCGAATCCGGCGGCGGTGGCTCCTTTGCAGAACGCGGTTCTCCAGGGCCTCGTGCGCGAGGACCTGTTCACGGTAGTGCTTGAACAGTTCCAGACCGACACGGCCGACTATGCCGACATCCTGCTGCCGTCCACTACGTTTCTCGAACACACGGACCTGTACCTTTCTTACGGCCACTATTACGTGCAACTGGCGCGGCCGGCGCTCCCCGCCCCCGGCGAGGCGAAATCGAACGTGGAGGTTTTCCGCCTCCTGGCCCGGCGCATGGGGTTCTCCGAGAGCTGTTTTGCGGATTCCGAAGACGATATGATCCGCCAGTTGCTCGCTTCCGGCCATCCGTTTCTGGACGGCATCACGCTAGAGCGGTTGGAACGGGAACACTTCGTGAGAATGAACGTAGCGGCCGGTGACGAGCCGTTTTTGCCATTTGCCGATGGCAATTTCGGCACACCGTCGGCCAAGTGCGAGTTCCATGCGGAAACTCTGGTTTACACGCCGCCCATCGAATCGCGGCGGGGCGATGCGGAGCTATTGCGGCGATATCCTCTCGAGTTGATCTCGCCGAAATCGGACCAGGGGCTGAACTCAACCTTCGGTAACCGTCCGGAGGTCGCTGCCGCCTGTGCGCTGCTGCACATGAACACGGCGGATGCCGTCCGGCGCGGCATCCGCGACGGCGATAACGTGCGCCTGTTCAACGGGCGGGGGGAATGCCGCCTGGTTGCGAGCGTGGGCGGCGCGGTCGCCCCTGGCGTAGTGGCCGCGCGCGCCGTGGCCTGGAACAAGTCGGCGGCCTCAGGCCGCAATGTGAACACCTTGACTTCGGACCGCCATGCCGACATGGGCAAAGCCGCAGTGTTCTATAGTTGTCTTGTTGAGGTTCAGAAATGTTACAGTTGATCCGTTCTGCAACACTCGTGTTTGCTGTCTGCTCCCTCGCGTTCCTGGCTGGGGGCTGCAAGGGCAAACCGAAGCAACCGGTTCATGTGGTCGAGGAGGAGAAGAGTTCGCTCAGCACGTTCGTGCACGTGGCCGATCCGCGCGCTGTCTCGCAGCTGGGGTCCGGTTTCTATGACGTCGAGCAGGGCTCCTGGCGCTGGACCGGTAAGAAGTTCTCAGTCCTGCTCGCAGTGCCAGAAAATGCTGCGCAAAAGAAGATCTCCCTTGTTTTCAAGCTGGCAGTGCCCGAACCCGTGATCCAGCAGCTCAAGTCCGTTACCTTGAGCGCCACCGTGAACGGCACGCCGCTTAAGCCGGAAACCTACCGTAAACCGGGTGAGTACGTCTTCACCAGGGACGTGGACGCCAAAGTTCTCGGCGGGGCCTCCGCGCAGGTGGAGTTCAGCCTGGACAAGGCTCTGGCCCCCGGAGCCAATGATTCCAGAGAGTTAGGCCTGGTTGCGACCAGTATCGGGTTCGACTGGAAGTGACCGGGACGGCAAAGTTAGCCAAAAGGTGAAACTTTTGTCTGGAATCGGCGTCAATACAATTACGCTCTAATCGGCGGCTGGGAAACCGTCGATAGATCGCGCTGGGATAGTGGTTCGAGGCGTTGGCCCGATGATTGCTTGACAAGCGTGGTAATATACTCTGGGCCGAAGGTTCGACCAGGAAGACAGAGGGGTGTGGCTATGATTCACACCAGGATCTCAGATCTTAGCAGGTGGCGCTCAGATTTTCTGGAACCTTCCGCTTTAGATTTGCGTCTATAGTGTTTTGAGGAATGATGGAGGATTTGATTCGGCTTCCTTGGCGTCGAGAGCGATAAGAGGATTTTGATTAATTTCGCACTAGGAAGTGGAAGAGAGGTGCAACATGACCAAGACCGAGCTCAACAAGTTCCGCGAGATTCTCAAGGCCAGACAGGCTGAGCTCGCAGAGGTCTTACGGAATCGCGATGGCATCACCATCGAGAAGAGCCCTGACGCGCTAGATGAGGTGCAGCACGCCGCCGAGCGTGAACTTGCCATTCGGAACCTCGACCGCGAGTCAAATATGTTGCGTCATGTGCGGAGTGCTTTGCAACGCATGGACGAGGGCAGCTACGGTGTTTGTATCCATTGCGATCAGGAGATCAGCCCCAAACGCTTAGCGGCTGTCCCCTGGACCGCGCTTTGCATCCAATGCCAGGAAGCAGCCGACAGCAACCTGCAGGAATCCCCGGATGCTTTCGACGATGAATTAGTCAACGCCGCATAGAGAGTTCCGGATCGGCACGGGGCGCGAGCTGCAACTCGCGCCCCTCCTGTATTCAGGGCCTTACACCGATGGCTGTCAGCATCCGTCCGGCCCGCTCCCCCTCGCGGCGGTACGAGTAAAAGTCCTCCGCCCGGCAGCTTGTGCAGAGTCCCGCGGCGCGAATCCTCGCTTCCGGCACGCCGGCCTCCGCCAAAATCTTCCTGTTGATTTCTACAAGATCGAGGTGTGCCGGACCGCGGCAAGCGGCGAGTTCCGGGGCTAGGGCGGCGAACTTGCCCGCCACGTCAGGACCAACCTCATAACAACAGGGACCGATCGCGGGGCCGATGGCGGCCACAAGGTCTAAAGGGCGGGTCCCGAATTCGCGCCCCATGGCGTCCACGGCGCGTGCGGCGATGCGGGCGAGCGTTCCGCGCCAGCCCGCGTGGACGGCGGCGACGGCGCGCCGGCGGGAGTCCGCCAACAGGATGGGAACGCAGTCGGCCGTGCGTACCCCCACCATCAGGCCGGCGGCGTCCGTAACCAGTGCGTCCCCGGATCCCAGGCGGCCGCGGGTGCCTTCGGCCTTTACCACAATGTCGCTGTGAATCTGATCGAGCGCGGCGTGTTCGGCTTCACCGAGCCAGGGGCCGGCGGCCCGGGTGCCGAAGCCGTGCTCCAGCCACTCGAATTGAGCGAGAAGCTCGTCCTGGAACAGCTTACGGATGGGATCGAAGATCACGCCGGCTCAGGCAGGGTTCTTGATCTGCGAGATCATGACCCGCTTCTTGAAGTCCTCGAGCATGGACAATTCCAGGCGCACGTCGGTGGGACGCTTGCCGTCCCAGGTCATCTGGTCGATTTTGTCCTGTAATTTCATTAGGCCGTAAAACAGGTTCTCCGGCCTCGGCGGGCACCCGGTGACATATACGTCCACCGGGACCACCTTGTCCACGCCCTGCAGCACTGAGTACGTGTTGAACGGTCCCCCTACGCTCGAACACGCGCCCATTGCCAGGACCCACTTGGGTTCCGGCATCTGCTCGTAGAGGCGCTTAAGCACGGGCGCCATCTTGAGCGTCACCGTGCCGGCCACGATCATGAGGTCGGCCTGCCGCGGGCTGGGCCGGAAGACCTCCGCGCCGAAACGCGCGATGTCGAAGCGGGCGGCGCTGCCCGCGATCATCTCGATCGCGCAGCAAGCCAGGCCAAAAGTCAGCGGCCAGATACTGGACTTACGCGCCCAATTGAAAACGTAGTCCACCGAGGTCAGGATGAAACTACGATCGTGGTCACTATCGCTGTAGGTCATTGATCCCCCTACGATTCCGATTCTAGCAAAGCGCTTCAGCGGCCGTGCTCGCGGTACCAGGCCAACGTTCTCCTCAGCCCTTCTTCCAGGCTGAAATGCGGGGCGTGGCCAAGGTCGCGCACCGCCGCCGTGGTGTCGGCCTGCGAATCGCGAACGTCGCCTTCGCGCGGGGGGCCGTACTTCGGCGGGATGTCGACGCCTTCTATCCGGGTCAATGTGCTCCAGACCTGGTTGAGCGTGTACCGGTTTCCGTTGCCCGCGTTGTACATCTTCCCGGCCACGCCCTGCGCCCGCGACGCCTTCAGGCACAGCTCGACCACGTCCTCCACGTAAGTAAAGTCGCGGGATTGCTCGCCATCGCCATGGATGGTGGGCGCGGTGCGCTCAACGACCGAGCGCATGAAGATCGAGATCACGCCCGAGTATGGACTGGTCGGATCCTGGCGCGGGCCGTAAACGTTGAAGAAGCGCAGGCATACCGTCTCCAGGTTGAAACAGGAGCAAAACACGCTCGCGTAATACTCGCCAAGCAGTTTTTGCACCGCGTAGGGAGACTTGGGGCGCGGCGCCATCGTCTCGACCTTGGGCAGCACCTCGGTATCGCCGTAAGCCGACGACGAGGCGGCGTACACGACGCGGCCCGCCCCGCCTTCCGAGCAGGCGCGGAAAACGTTGAACGTGCCGTCGGCGTTCACTTCGTGCGACGGAACGGGCTCGCGGATCGACCGCGGCACCGATGGGATCGCAGCCAGGTGGAACACCGTCCCTGCACCCCGCACGAGCGGCGCGACCGCATCGTAGTCGCGAATATCGACCTGATGAAGGTCCACGCCGTCACGCACTTCCGCCAGGTTCTCTTCGTGCCCGGTCAGCATGTTATCGATGACCGTGATCTTGCCGGCGCCCTCGCGCAACAGGCGCCGGACAAGCATGGAACCGATGAAGCCGGCGCCGCCGGTGACAATGTAGCCGCTCACTTGCCGATCCTTCCGATCTCCGCCTTCAGGTTGCGGATGGTCTCGTTGGCGATCACTTCGGCGCCGGGTTTGAAATCGAACACCTCGGCCGAAACCCAGCCCTGGAAGTTACGGCGCTGGAGCACTTCGAGCACCGGCTTGAAATCGTAGTTGCCCGCCCCCGGATAACGTCCATCCATCTCGTTGACGTGGACGTGGTGAATGAGGTCGAAGTACTTCTCGACCAGCGCGGCGTGTGGCTCGGTTTCGTCGTTGGTGTTGTGCGTGTCGAACATGGTGCGCACCGCCGGGCTACCAATCTCGTGCACCACCCGCACCGCTTCGGCCAGCGTGCAGATAACATCGCACTGAACTTTCGGCAGCGCTTCCACCAGGATGCGGACGCCGCGCGCCGCCGCGTGCGGAGCGACTTTGGCCAGGCCGTCCACGTAATTGCGGGTAGCTTCCGCGGTGGTGATGCCTCCGGTTGCTTTGCGCTGGGCGGGCGAACCGAAGATCATCACACCGTCCGGGCCGAAGTCGGCGCAGAGGTCCACCAACGAGCGGACGTACTCCCAGCTTCTCTCGCGCAGGTCCCGGTCGGGGGTCGTCACGTGCAGACCTTTCGGACTCACCAGGAGCCAGTGCAGCCCCACGAAGCGGAGACCTTCAGACTGCATGATGGACCGGTACTGGCGCCGCTCGGCCGCGGAGATTCTGGCAGGGTCTTCGGACAGCGTGAACGGCGCGATTTCAATGCCCCCATAGCCGGCCTTGGCCGTCACCTTGGCAGCTTGGGCGAACGGTGCGCTCTGGAATACCTCGTTACAGAGGGAGAGCTTGAACTGGTAGGACATGTCGGTAATTAGTTTAGCAGGAGGCGGCAATCCGTAACCGGCGGTCCATCTGCTATTCTTGGTGGTGTTCGGGGTTTACCATCACGATGCCGTTTCAAGTAAGACCACTCCGTGAACTGCTTGTCCGTCCCGTCCTGCCGGAGCCAATTGCTCGTCTCAGCGAACTGGCCAACAACCTGCTGTGGAGCTGGGATCACAACCTTCGCGCCCTGTTCCGGCGTTTGGATCCGGCGCTCTATAAAGCCTGCCAGCGTAATCCGATCCTGCTGTTGGGGCAGTTGCCGCAAGCCACTCTAGAACGCTTCGCGGCGGACCCTCGCTACTTGGCGCTCTACCGGCAGTGCCTGGAGCGTTACGACAGCTATATGCAAGCGGCGCAGAACATGCCGTCCGACAGGCTGATCGCCTATTTTTCCATGGAGTACGGTTTGGCGGAGTGTCTGCCGATCTACTCCGGCGGCCTGGGCGTGCTCTCTGGCGACCATTTGAAGGCCGCCAGCGATGCTTTAATCCCGCTTGTGGGCGTCGGACTGATGTATCAGCAGGGGTACTTCCAGCAGTCGCTCAATCCGGACGGTTGGCAGCAGGAACGTTACACGCCCAACGATTTCTACACGCTCCCTATCCAGCCTGTCGTTGTCGACGGCAAGGAATTGCGGGTTGCGGTGAGGATGCCCGGCGACATGGCCCAGATCAAGATCTGGTGCATGAACGTGGGACGCATCAAGCTGTATTTGCTCGACACGAATATCGCCGAAAACCGGAATCCGGAGTGGCGCGATATTACGGACCGCCTTTATCCAGGCGACCGCGCGACACGCATCCGGCAGGAGATCGTGCTCGGAGTGGGCGGCGTGCGCGCCCTCGCCGCCATGGGTTACAATCCCACGGTCTTCCACATGAATGAGGGGCACTCGGCCTTCCTCTCCCTCGAACGCATACGATCGCTCGTGAATAACCACGGGCTGAGTTTCGACGAGGCTTTCAACGCCTCGCGCGCCAACAACGTCTTCACAACGCATACGCCGGTGGCTGCGGGCATCGACCTGTTCGATCCCGGCCTGATGCACCAGTATCTCGAACCATACAGCCGAGACGTTGGCGTACCTTTCGACCGCTTGCTGGGATTGGGGCGCAGCAACCCATCGGACCATGGGGAGCACTTCTCGATGGCCATCCTGGCTTTCAAGACGAGCGCATATCGAAACGCCGTGAGCCGTCTGCACCGCAGCGTGTCCCATGCGATGTGGCAAAGTCTGTGGCCGCAATTGCCGACCTGGGAGGTCCCCATCACCTCCATCACCAACGGCGTGCATCTTCCCACCTGGATCAACGGCGACCTGGCCAGCCTGTACGACGCATATCTGCAGCCCGACTGGCGTGAACGCTATCCGGATGCGAAAACGTGGGCGCTCCTGGACGAGATCCCGGACACCGAATTGTGGGAAGTCCGCCGGCAAAGAAAACGCGCTCTCATCGGGTTTGTGCGTGAACGCGCCAAGGCATGCGCGCTGGCGCGCAACGCGTCGGCAAGCGAGCTGCGGCGGGCTTCGGAAGTGCTGGACCCGGATGCCTTCACCATCGGCTTCGCGCGCCGCTTTGCCACTTACAAACGAGCTACCTTGATCTTCCGCGACGTGGAGCGCCTCAAGCGGCTGCTCACCAACCCCGCGCGTCCGGTACAGATCGTGATCGCCGGAAAGGCGCACCCGCTCGACGAGCCAGGAAAGATGTTGATCCGCGAGATCGTGCAGTTCTCGCGCGACCCGGAAGTGTCCAGGCGCGTGGTCTTCGTCGAGGACTACGGCGTGGAGGTGGCGCGTGAGCTGGTTCAGGGCGTGGACCTCTGGTTGAACAACCCCGCCCGCGGCGAGGAAGCCTGCGGCACCAGCGGCATGAAGGCCGGCATCAACGGCGTCCTGAATATGAGCATTCTCGACGGCTGGTTCGACGAAGCCTATGAGATTTCCGGCGGGTGGGCCATCGGGGAGCGCATACCCTACTCGCCCGACCAGGATGAAGTGCATGCCCGGGCCATCTATTCGCTGCTCGAGAACGAGATCGTCCCACTCTACTACCATCGCCGTGAGGACGGTGTGCCGGCCGAATGGATGAAGCGAGTGCGTCAATCGGTGCGCGCGCTTTGTCCTCTCTTCAACTGCCAGCGCATGATCGATGAGTACATGGAGCAGTTTTACATGCCGGCTCACCACGCCTACGACGAGATGCGGAAGAATTCGTTTGCGCGTGCCAGGGAGCTGACGCTTTGGAACCAGGGCGTGGAACAGCTATGGGATCGCGTCCGGTTTATCGACGCCGGACCCGAGACAACCGAACCAGTCTACAGTGGGCGCGGCCTCAAAGTGAGCACAGTCCTGGACTTGGCCGGCCTCAGCCCGCAGGATGTTCGCGTGGAAGCCGTGGTCGGCCGGATCAGCGCGGACGGCGAACTGGCGGACACCGAGGTCGTGACACTCTCACCGGGCGAAAACGAGGGCACCCAGTACACTTTCTCCGGGGAGTTCGCCCCCCGCCAGACCGGTAGGCTGGGTTATGCCCTGCGTGTTTGTCCGAACCATTACCACGATCCGCTGACTCGCCCGTGCGGCACCCTGATCAAGTGGGCAGCGGGTGGCGCGTAGCCGGCTGCGGAAAAGCCAGGGACAGATCTCTCTGCCCCTGATGGCAATTGCTGACAACCAGAACCTTTTCGCCGCAGGCAGAGCAGTCTGTCCCGCTTTTCGCGGCCCGTGAGTGCGACGTGTGCATAAGGTAAAATAAAGAGTGGAAACCGGCCGCGTTTCGTGATACATAAGTATTTAAGACTTGCGGCGGGGTTGTTTACCCGCTGGACCGCGAGCCGGGATGACCCCGCGGCTTCCCCGAGACCATCTACCCAAACACGGTGATCGTAACCGTTCCTTATTCGGGACGGTGGCCTGATGTTGTGAGAGGAATGCCTGGCAGTGAACAAGGGAGACATCCGCCTCTAGTAAGTTCTCCCCGGGAGTAGTGAGATGGAAGGCGATCGCAAATACAGACAACGCGGCTATATGGATGGCGACGGCGACCGTCCGCGCGGCGAAGTCGAACGGGAACGCCCGCGGCAGCAGGGTCCGCGCCCTCCCATCGACGTGACGGGTCCGCGCCTGCCGCGCCTGGTGCAGACGGTGACCGCGGCGCGGTGTTGGAACTGCGCCACGACGCTGCCGCCCGGGACGGACTTCAAGGCCCCATGTCCCAAGTGCATGGCGCCGCTGCACTGCTGCAAGCAGTGCGCCCACTTCGAACCCTCCACCCGTTTCCAGTGCCGCAAGCCTATTCCGGCTCGCATCGCGGGCAAGGATCTGGCCAACGAGTGCGAACTGTTCGCGCCCCGGGTGACCGTGGCCCGCGACGTGCTCCCCACCAGCTACTCGCCCACGGCATACGTGGACCCGACGCCGCGCAAGCCGAGCGACGCCCGCGCCGCATTCGACAATCTCTTCAAGAAATAAGGTACGCTTCATGCGCATTGCCAGCCTGTTGGCGCCGCGCCGGTTTGAGCTGAGCCAGGGACAGCCGCCGCGCCCGGAAGCCGGCCAGTTATTGGTGCGCGTCGATTCGGTGGGCGTTTGCGGATCGGATTTGCACTATTACGCCGAAGGCAGGGTGGGCGACATCGAATGCGTGTACCCCCAGGTGATCGGCCACGAGCCGGCCGGCACGGTGGTGGAAGCCGGCGCCGGCGTTGCGGGATGGAACTCCGGCGACCGCGTGGCGCTCGAACCCGCCATCTACTGTTACCACTGCGAGTTCTGCCGGCGGGGGCTCCACAACCTGTGCACGAACCTGCGCTTCATGAGCATGCCGCCCGAGCCGGGCTTCTTTCGCGATTACGTTACCGTGCCCGCAGCCAATGTCCTGGCGCTTCCGAAAACGCTGGACTTCGCGGTGGGGACGCTCTTCGAGCCCCTTGCCGTGGCCCTGCACTCGATGAAGTTCGCCGCCATTTCGGCGGGCGAGACCGCCGCCGTCTTCGGCGCCGGTCCCATCGGCCTGTTGACCATCGCGGCGCTCAAGCTGTCCGGCGCGGGGCGGGTCTGGGCGGTTGAGCCGGTCGCCGCGCGGCGGGAAATGGCGCTCGCAATGGGCGCCGACGAAACATTCGATCCGCGCGGCGGCGATCCCGTGGAGTGGATTGTTGGCGAGACGCACCGGCGCGGCGTGGATGCGGCCATCGATTGCGCGGCCAAGGACAACACCATCAACCAGTGCCTGCGCGTTGCGCGCATGGCGGGCCGCGTCGTGATCACCGGCATCCCATCCGAAGTCCATGTGCCGCTCGAGTTTCACGAAATGCGGCGCAAGGAACTCGCGTACTTCACCGTGCGGCGCTCGAACCACGACTCCGAACTGGCTCTCGATCTTCTGGTCCGCCATCCCAAGCTGTTCGCTCCCCTGGTCACGCACTGCCGGCCCGTGGAGCAAATCGCCGAAGCCTTCGATATGCTTGAACATTACCGCGACGGCGTCGGCAAGCTGGTGATCCGTTTCGCGTGAGCGCGGTTCGGCGCTCCGGCAGATCATGCGCCCGCGGCTGAAGGAGGCCCGTGTCCCCGCTGAGACTGATAGACGGCCGTCTGCGATGGGTCCTGGTTTTCTGGCTGTTCGTACTGAGCGCGGTGGCTTACCTGGACCGCGTCAACGTCTCCATTGCGGCGCACTCGATCCAGACGGCCCACCAACTCTCCAACGTGCAACTGGGCTGGGTGTTCAGCGCCTTCGTCGCCGGCTACGCACTGTTTCAGGCTCCCGGCGGGCGCCTGGCGGACCGCTTCGGGCCGCGCCTGGTCATCGGCTTGGGCGTGGTCTGGTGGAGTGTTTTCACCACGCTTACGGCATTGGTGCCCGCTGGCGCGGCGTTCCCGCTGGCGATGCTGATCGCGGTGCGATTCTTGCTCGGCGCCGGCGAAGCGGTGATTTATCCGGCGGCGAACCGCATGGTCGCCAACTGGATTCCCTCGGCCGAGCGCGGCCTGGCCAACGGTGTGATTTTCGCGGGAGTCGGCGTTGGCGCTGGAATCACCCCGCCGCTGATTACTTACGTGCTGCTCGAGTGGGGATGGCAGTGGTCGTTTTGTGTCTGCGCCCTGATCGGCTTGGCGGCTTGCCTGGTCTGGTCTCTGCTGGCCCGCGACACCCCCGCAGACCACCCGTGGATGGGCGCGCGCGAGCTTGCGCACATCCAGGGTGGAATCACGGCCCCCGTCACCGGACCCAGGGTGCCTGCGAAGAACTGGCGCGCCATCGCCGGCGACCGGAACCTGCTGGTAATCACGGGCAGCTACTTTACGGTCGGTTACGCCGCCTATATTTTCTATACGTGGTTCTTCTCTTACCTGACTCGTGTGCGCGGCCTGGACATGAAATCGAGCGCCGCGTATTCAATGTTGCCGTTCCTGGCGATGGCGATTTGCTCTCCGCTGGGAGGCTGGATTTCGGACCGGGTCGCCAGCCGGCACGGGAAGCGCGCGGGCCGGTGCGGCGTGGCGGCGTTCGGCCTCGGCGTGGGATCGCTGTTCCTGGCCGCCGCGACTCAGGTTGCCAGCCCGCAGATGGCGTGCCTGGTGCTGGCGGGAGGCGCCGGGACCATGTGCCTGGCGCAGAGCGCTTATTGGGCCGTGACGGCGGACGTCGCCGGCCGCGCTGCGGGGGCCGCCTCCGGCATTGTGAACATGGGCGCGCAAGTGGGCGGAGTGCTGACGGCTTCATTGACACCCTGGATCGCGGACCACTTCGGTTGGACGGCTTCCTTCGCCGTCGCGGCGGCGCTCTGTACGCTCGGAGCGCTGGCCTGGTTTGCTGTGGACCCGTACGCCAGCCTCGACGGTTCTGCTGAAATGGACTGATATGGACACACCGAAGCCGCGCGTCGCCATCGCCGGTATTCTTCATGAGTCGAACAGCTTCTTCCGGCGTCCCACCCGGCTGGCCGATTTCGATATTTCCCGCGGCGGCCGGATCGCCGAGGTGCACGCCGGCGGCGCCAATGAGATAGCGGGCTTTCTCGACGGCGGCCGGAAGTTCGGATTCGAAATTGTCCCGGCATTGGTTGCCTGGGCCACGCCCGGCGGACCGGTTGAGGCGCAAGCGTTCGAGGCGCTCACCTCGGAACTCATTGGAATGCTGAAGGCGCAGCCGCACCTGGACGGCCTGCTGCTCGCCTTGCATGGCGCCATGGTGAGCGACGAGTTTCCCCACGCGGATGCGGAAATCGCGCGCCGCGTGCGCGAAGCCATGGACCCGGGCCTTCCGATCGTCGTCACGCACGATTTCCACGCCAACGCGGCGCCGGAGATGGTCCGGTACACGGACGTCCTGCTGGGCTACAAAACGAATCCGCACATCGACCAGCGCGAATGCGGCGCCAAGGCCGCTCTCATCCTCCATCAAATGCTCGCGGGCAGGGCGAGGCCCGTCCAGGCCATCGCCAAGCCTCCGCTGCTTTACAATATCCGCTTCCAGAACACGAACCTCGAACCGCTGCGGTCGATTGTGGACGAAAGCCGGATGTTGGAAAAGGACCCGCGGATCCTGGCTGTCTCCGTGATGGGTGGATATCAGTACGCCGACACGCCGGCCATGGGCCCGAGCGTGGTCGTTGTTACCGACGACGAACCCGATCTTGCCCGCACTGAAGCCAGCCGGCTGGGCCGGATGCTGTTGGACACCCGTGACCGCTTGCGCCTGGATCTTCCGGATGCCGCTGCCGCCGTACGGCAAGCTTGCGCCTCCAGCGAGTTCCCCGTGGTGCTGGTCGATATGGGTGACAACATCGGCGGTGGTTCGGCGGGCGACTCCACGTTCGTGCTGGCCGAGTTACTCGCGCAGAAGGCGCAAGGGTGGGTGATGGTTCTCGCCGACCCCGGCACTGTGTGCGAAGCCATTCGCGCCGGCGTGGGTAATGTCTTCGAGGGGCTGGCCGGCGGCAAGACCGACGGCATGCATGGTGAGAGTATCGCGGTCCGCGGCCGCGTCAAGGCGATCTATGACGGCAAGTTCATTGAGACGGAAGTGCGCCACGGCGGCGCTCGTTATTACGACCAGGGCTTGTCGGCGCTGATCGAAGTGGACGGCGGCACCCGCGATTTTCCGAATCTATTGCTGCTCACCTCCAACCGCCAGCCACCGTACAGCCTGCGTCAACTGGAGAGCTGCGGCATCGATCCGCGGAGGCAAAAGATCCTGGTGGTGAAAGCGGCCATCGCCTTCCGTGCCGCTTACGAGCCTGTGGCCCGGCGCATCATTGAGGTGGACACGCCAGGCGCCACGGCGGTGAATCCGGCGCGTTTCAATTACCGTTACGCCACCCGGTAGCTCGTCAATTCGACGCCTGCCCGCACCAGCGCTTCGCGGACTTCGGCTGACACAAGTGCGTTCAACTCCCTCTCGCGGCTCTCCTTGAGCCGCGTCCGCGCGGCGCGCAACTCATCGGTGCAGTAGCCCGGATGGCACATGAACTCTGTCATGCCGTCGGGGAGCCTTTCGATCAGTCCGGCGAGATCCGCTGTCCCGAACGTTCCCGTCATGCTGAATCCAGCGAAGCGGTCAGTGACTTTGATGCCCTTCGCCGCGATCTTGCGACGGAAGCCCGGCTCCAGCAGCCTGAGCGAGCGAGTCTTCCAAGATTCGGGTGCCGCCGGGTAATCGAACGGTGCCCGTACCCACTCGACGCCGAATTCCCGCGCCACGCGCAGCACGGCATCAAGGACGCCGGGCCACAGGTGCGTGTGCTTGTGCGTATCGAGATGCGTGGGCGCAATGCCGGCCGCGGTGATGCGGCCCAACTGCGCGGCAAACTCCTCGTATGCATGGACTCGCCCGAGAGCCAGTTCCTTGAGCAGTGCCGTCACCGTCGGTGGCTGACCCGGTCCTCCGACCAGGGTGAGGTGCACCCCCACGTCGAGCGACGGGGTTGCTAGCGCCAACTCTACGGCGTCTTCAAACGCCGCGCCGTTCGCCATCAGCGTAGTGGATGTGAGGATTCCGTTCCGGTGCGCATCAATGATGCCCCGGTTCACATCACGAGTAAAGCCGAAGTCGTCGGCGTTGACGATGAGACGCCTGGCGGCGCTCAAAACAGCCCCACCTTGATGCGCAGGAACTTCTTCGGGTTGGCCCGGAAGTCCTTCATGAAGGAGTGCATTTCCTGCGTCGCCCCGTTCAGCGATTCGTATAGCTGCGGATTCACAAGCAACTGGCCGAGGGTGCCCTGGCCGGAGTTAAGCTTTTCAAGCGTAGTGTCCAGGCGGGCTACCGCGCTCTCCAGTTCGCGATGCAGTTTTTCGTCCTTGAGGAACTTGCCCGCGGTGCCCTTGCCCGCGTTCAGGTCCTCCAGGATGTGGCGCATTTCGGCTACGCTCTTGCGTGCGTCGTCGTACAGGGAAGGATCGCGAATCAGCTTGCCGGCCGTGCCTCGCCCTTCCTGCACATCTTGCAGCAAATCATCGACCCGCGCGATGGAACTGCGAAGCTCCTCGTACAAACGTTCGTCGTAGAGCAGGCGGCCGATGGTGCCGCGACCGCTGCCCACGGCCTCCGCCACCTTCTGCGTCTCCGCGATCGTGGCCGTCAGGCGGTTGTAGAATGCGTCGTCGACCAGAAATTTACCGATGGTTCCCTTGCCCGCTTCCACCTGCGAGACGATCGCGTCGATGCGCTTCAGCAACCCTTGCGCCGAAACCATCACGTTGTAGCCCGACGCAACCACCTCGTCAAATTCGCGAGTGTCCAGGCTGGGGACTTCTCCGCCGTTCTTCACCGTCACGGGACTGCGGCCCATGCGGATATTGATGTACTTGGTGCCCAGCACGTTTTCGGCGCTGATGGCAGCCTGCGAGTCCACTGGAATCGAGCGGAGCCGCTCGGGATCGATATCCATCTGGACCCGCACGATGCGTTGCGGAGTGCTCAAGCCGGACAGCTCCACTTTGCTTACATTGCCGATCAAGAGGCCATTCAGACGCACGGGCGACCCTTTTGCGAGGGCGGCTGAATCGTCCATGTAGGTATACAGGATCGCCGGCCGGGCGAAGAACTTCTTGCTCCCCGTCAGATAGAAGATGAGAACGCCCAGGATCACCATGGCGGCGATCGCCATGACGCCGACCTTCAATTTCGCCCAACTGACTTTCTTCGCCGATGGCATAGATCAATGCTCCGATTGCTTGACGAACTTCGCTACGTACGGATCTCTCACGCTTTCCAATTCGTCCTGCGTGCCTTCGAACACCAGGCGTCCCTCGCGCAGCACCATGAACACAGTGCTTTGAAACGCGCGGTTCCCATTCGATCCGGCGGGTTCCGCCTGCCCGGTGCGCGGGTTGTAGATATAGTTTGCCATCATGTGGCCGTCCTGGTAGCGGTGCGTCACGATCATGGACGTAGTTCGTTTGAGATCGCGCTGCTTCAGGATCAAAGCCATGATGGTGTAAGACGTAATGGGATCCAGTCCCGCAGTGGGCGAATCGTAGAGCACCAGCGGAGGTTCGGTGACGACGGCCCGCGCGATGCCCACTCTCCGCCGCATCCCGCCGCTGAGTTCGCTGGGAAACTTGTCGAGCGTGTGCTCCAGTTCCACGAAGCTCAAGGACTCTTCCACCTTGGGCCGCACCTCTTCCGGCGGGCAATGCAGCACGCGCTGATTGACCAGAGGGTAGGCGACGTTCTCTTCAATGGTCAGCGAATCGAACAACCCACCCTCCTGAAAGACCATGCCGATCCGGCTGCGCAGGTCGAACAATTCCCTTTCGCCCAACTTCCGCAGATCCTGCCCGAATACGGATACGGAGCCGGAATCCGGCTTCACCAGGCCCAGCGCCACTTTCAGCAGCACCGTCTTGCCGCTGCCCGCCGAGCCCAGCAGGATACGCGACTGTCCCGGCCAGACCTCGAAAGAAATCGAGTCCAGAACCGGCTGCTCCTCGAAACGCAGCGAAACGTTTTCGAACTTCAAGACGGGCTGTCGGGCTGTCTCCATCTTGACGGGTCACAGGCTCACGAAGATCCGGGTAATGAAAAACGTCGCCACGAAAATCCACACGCTCGCCACCACCACGGCCTGCGTGGTGGCGCGCCCCACGCCCTGCGTGCCGCCCGTGGTGCGCATGCCATAGAAACAGCCGACCAGGGAGATGATGAAGGCGAACACGAACGGCTTCACCAGCCCTTGCGTAATATCGTTGTACTCAAGCGATTGGTAGACGTTGTTCCAGTATTGCGCCGGAGTGAGATTCAACAGGAAGTAGGCGATGAGGAACCCGCCGAAGATACCCACGAAGTCCGCGATGATGGTCAGCAGCGGCAGCACGATGCAGGTGGCGATCATCCGCGGCGTAACCAGCTTCTGGACCGGATCGGTCCCCAGCGCGCGCATGGCGTCGATCTGCTCGGTCACCTTCATCGATCCCAGTTCGCTCGCCATGCCCGATGAATTGCGGCCGGCCACCACTACCGCGGTCAACACGGGCCCCAATTCGCGCACCAGCGTGATGGCCACGATCTGGCCAGTCTGTCCCACCGCGCCGTAAGTTTGCAGCGCGCGCGACATTTGCAGGCCCATGACCGCGCCGCTGAAGAAGCCCGTCAGGATGACGATGGGGAGGCTGCCGACACCAATCGTATCCATCTGCAACACGATGTCGTCCACGTAATGCGGCGAACGAAAAACGTTGCGAATAGCCCGGAAGGCGAGGCCGTAAAACTCCTGAGTTGCAAGGATCGGCGGTTTCAGCAGATCGAACAAACCGTTTTCACCTCTGAATCACGATGCTACCATACAACGTAAAACCGGGTTTTCCATGAAAGGCTTAACCGATATTGCAGGCATCCGCGTGGGTCACGCCACCGATTTCGAGGCTCTCACCGGGGCCACCGTGATTCTCGCCGAAGCCGGAGCCGTCGCCGGCGCGGACATCCGCGGCTCGGCCACCGGCACTGAGGAATTCGACGTCATGAGCCCGCTGCACGTCGCGGACGCGGTGCACGGTGTGGTGCTGGCCGGAGGCAGCGCCTTTGGGCTGGAAGCCGCGAGCGGCGTGCGCCGCTACCTCGAAGCGCGCGGCGTTGGCTTCGACACTTCGGCCGCGCGCGTGCCCATCGTGCCCGGTGGCATTATTTACGACCTGGCGATCGGGAAGGCGCACATCCGCCCCACGCGCGAAATGGGCGAAGCCGCGGCCAATGCGGCGACCAGCGGTCCGGTTCCGGAAGGCGCGGTGGGCGCGGGCGCCGGCGCCACCGTCGGCAAGATCTTCGGCATGCCGCGGGCCATGAAATCCGGCGTCGGGACTTTCACCGTGGCGCTCGGCGGCCGTTACGCGGGCGTGCTGGTGAGCGCGCTGGTGGTGGTGAACGCGTTCGGCGACGTGCGCGATCCCGCCACCGGCAAAATCGTCGCCGGCGCGCGCATGGGGCCCCAAAGCATGGAATTCGCCGATACGATGGCAGCTTTGAAGAAAGGCCCCAGCGCCGGTCTCTCGCGGGAGAACACCACGCTCGCTGTGGTGGCCACCAACGCGAAGCTTAGCAAGGTGCAGGCGACCAAGGTTGCGCAACTCGCGCAGCACGGCATGGTGCGGACCATCTCGCCGGTTCATACGATGTTCGACGGCGACTTTGTCATCGCACTCTCGCTCGGAGCGGCGCAAGCGGACGTAAACGCAGTGGGTGTGGCAGCCGCCGAAGCGCTCGAAAACGCCATCCTGCGCGCTGTTCGCCTCGCGCCCACGATGGGCGGAGTGCCGGGGCTGGCGGGCAAGACTCGCTAGCGCCCTCGGAACCGCCGCATGAACTCGATGAAACGCCGGGCGCAGGCGTCCAGGTTCTCCATCGAGCCGCCGCCTTCGAGCGGCGAGCACATCTCGTAAGCCACGCTGCCTCGAAAACCGCCCTCGCGCAGCGCCTCCAGGAACGCGCCGTAGTCGATGAAGCCTTCGTCGATGGGCGCCGCGCGGACCACCGGCGTGAGCGGTTCGTAGTTCACCAGTTCGGGACGGTAGCGGTAGCGCGGGCGCTTCACGTAGTTGGCGATCGTGGTGTGCGCCGTGATGGGCGCCATCACCTGCGCGGCCTCTTGCAGGTCCGCGCCATGCAGCGCCGGGGCCCAGGCGTCGAACAACGCGAGGCAATTCGGTTCGCCCACCGCCCGGATCAGATCGCACTGGCTTTCATAGCCGCACGCGAGGTCGTGATGGTTCTGCACGCCGATCACGACATTCCACTCCGCGGCGCGCCGGGCGCACTCGCGCAACGCGCGCACCACCATGTCCCACTGCGCGTTGTAAGAGGATGCCGGATGCTCGTAGCCCGTGAACACGCGCACAAGCCCGGCGCCGATATCGCGCGCAAGACGCGCCAACTCGATGACGTATGCCGTCTGGATCTCGAGCGTGGGCACGTCGGCATGATCCAGGTCCGCGGTAAAGTTGTTGTAGCCCGCCAGGATTACCGTTCCGAGGCCCGCCTTCTCGATTTCCGACCGCAGGGCGGCGCGTTCTTTCGCGCCGTAGTCGAGGACCGAAACGTGCGGCCGTTTGGCCGCGAGCAGCACGCCGTCGAAGCCGAGCTCGGCGGCCTTGCGAACGAATTCCGGCACCGTAAGGGAGACTTGCCCCCACGATCCCGAGTAACTGATCGAGTGCAGAACGGCAGCGTAGTCCATGGAAGTCCTTCCATTCTATGCCCCATGTTATCCTCAAGAAAACGGCTTGCATCTGGGATCTTCGCAAGCCGGGAGGGATTCCACTGGGAAAGTCACCTGAAGTCAATTGGCCCATCGTGGCCGTTATGTCGGTTTTCCATCTCGGAGCGCTGGCGGCCCTCTTCATGGCAAGCTGGGCCGCCGTCGTCGCAGCGGCAATTCTTTATTGGATGAGCATTAGCCTGGGCATCGGAATGGGTTACCACCGGCTCCTCACGCATCGGGGATTCAAGGTGCCGAAGCCCCTGGAGTACTTCCTCGCCGTCTGCGGCACACTGGCGCTTCAGGGCGGTCCGATCTCCTGGGCGGGTACGCACCGCAAGCATCATCGGAAATCCGACCGCGAGGGCGACCCGCACTCGCCGCGGCACGGCGGTTTCTGGGCGCACATGGGGTGGGTGCTCTACGGGTACTCAAGCCACAACGACACGGCGGGGATGGCGAAGCTGGCGCCGGACCTCGCCAAGAGCGGTTTCTATCGCTGGCTCAACACGTACCACTACGTGCCTCTGCTGGTTTCGGCGGTCATACTGGCGGCCGCGGGTGGCTGGAGTATGATCCTATGGGCCGTTTGTCTCCGCGTTGTCGCGGGATTGCACTCCACCTGGTTGGTGAATTCGGCGGCGCACATGTGGGGGCGGCGCCGTTTTGCGACCTTGGACGATTCGCGCAACAGTTGGTGGGTGGCGCTGCTGACCTTCGGCGAAGGGTGGCACAACAATCATCACGCGCACCCGGCCTCGGCGCGGCACGGGCTGGCCTGGTACGAGCTTGACCTCACCTGGATCCAGATAAGAATTCTGCAGCTTGCCGGATTGGTCAAGTCAGCTAAGGTGGCGCGGTTGACCGCCGCGCCGGCCGAACTCGAAGCCGCCTGAAGTGAAGGCTATTCGGCTGCCGGCCGTCCACGTCCGCGACGCGGTCCCATGCGAGGCGTGGGTGGAGGTGCGGGAGCGGGTTCCGGCGGCGGAGCCTTCTTCAGCCGGCCGTCAAGACGCGCGAAGATCATATCTTGCTTGGCCTTGGCGAACCCCGGGCCACCCGAAGCCACGCCCGTGGACGCTACGTCCCGATCGGTAATCTCCTGCGCGGCCGCCAGATACTTCTGCAGGTAATTGCGGATGCGATCCTGCACCAAGCGCTGCGAGGAATAGAGGAAGAGGTAAAACACCTGATCACCAGGCGCGTTCGAGATTACTTCGTAGATGTTGGACGCTTTGCGCAGGCGGGCGGACTTCAGTTCGCGTTCGAGCGATTTCGCCCGCAGCGGCAGCTTCTGCCAAAGGTCAATCTCGCCTTTGCGCAAGAGCGTGGTCCGGACCAGCGCGGCGCGCTCCTTCGGATTAAGCTTCTCGGTCAGCACGAGAAGAAACAGTCCCCGGTTGTCCAGGTGCAGGTCCGTGCCGAAGGGCGCCATCTGCCTCGCCTTCTGCAACTTGGCGAGGCCCTGCAGGTTGAGCTTGGCTCCGGTCAGCGCCGGTGAGAACAGGACGAGAAGCTTCTCTTCGTCGAGAGCCTTGACGACGTCCGCGGAATTCGTCTCGTCCGCCATGTGGAACAATTCGTCGTGCAGACTGCGAGGCGGAATGTCGGCCTCAACGCCCGCCTCGCGTGCATTCTGATAATGCAACGCGGTCCGCTCCTCGACAGTGAAACCCAGGCGCACGCGGAACCGGATGAAGCGCAGCATCCTGACCGGGTCGTCATAGAAAACGTAGTTGTGGACGGCGCGCAACTCGCGGCGCTCCAGGTCGGCCAGGCCGTTGGTCGGATCGAGCAACAGGCCCCGCGAGGCCGGATTGAGCGACAGCGCGATGGCGTTGATGGTGAAGTCGCGGCCGCGCAGGTCGTCGTAGATGGACGCTGGACGCACGTGCGGCTTCGTCCCCGGCTTACCGTACCGTTCCAGCCGGGCCATGGCGATCTGCGCCGTCACCCCGCCCGGGAAAAGCAGTTCGGCGCACTTGCGGTCTTCGTCCTCGGCGACGATCTTGACGTGGGGTTTGGAGGCCAACACCTTGGCCAGTTTCAGCGCGTTGCCTTCGACTGTGAAATCCAAGTCCCGAACCGGGAAGCCGCCCAGCACGTCGCGCATGGCACCGCCGGCCAGAAAGAGGTTCACGCCCGCGTTTCCCGCAGCTGCAACAACATCCGCAACCACCCGATTCTGATCGGTGCTCAGGTGGTTCTCCAGCATGAACATGTAGTCGCTCATGACGATCCCTCCCTCCCCGTATCGTTCTGCCTATGCCCGGGGGTGGTGTTGTTCTATCGTTTTCCGCAATCTCGACTGCAACACGTGCGTATAGATCTGAGTCGTCGAGATATCGGCGTGCCCAAGCATGGTCTGGACGCTCCGGAGGTCCGCCCCGCCCTCCAATAAGTGAGTAGCGAAGGTGTGCCGCACGACATGGGGGGTGAGGCCGTGAAAGATCCCGACCCGTTTCCCATAGCCGTTCAACAATTTCCAGAATGCCTGGCGGGTCATCGGCCCGCCGCGGGCCGTCACGAACAGAAAACGGCTGGCCCGCTTCCCAAGGAGACGCGGCCGTGCACTGGCACGGTATTGTTCCACGGCCTCCACGGCGGATTTGCCGATGGGCACAACCCGCTGCTTGTTGCCCTTGCCGGTCACTTTCAAAACACCGATATCCGGCGAAAAATCATAGACTTCCAGTCTAACAAGCTCGGAGACCCGAAGTCCCGTGGCATAGAGCAATTCGAGCATGGCACGGTCCCGGAGACCGGTGGCTTTGGCCGCATCCGGGGCCTCTACAAGCTTGTTTATGTCATTTATAGTCAGATACTTAGGAAGACTATTCCACTGCTTGGGGGAAGCCAGCAAGGCGGTAGGATCCTCGCTTACGCGGCCTTCCTGGAGGAGGAATCGATAGAAATTACGCAGGGTGGTGAGATGCCGGGCCACCGAACGGCTGCCAAGTCCCGATTTATAAAGAGAATCCATGTAGCGCCGGATATGCCCGGCATCCTCAGGCACGCTACCCTCACCGCTAAATTGCTGGTAACAGGCAAGATCTCTCCCATACGCCTCCAGCGAGTTGGCGGCTAAGCCCTTTTCAACCCGGCAAAAATCCAGAAATTGTTGGACGTCGCCAATCAGCGAGCCCACAGATGGCATCGTGCCAATGATACAATACTCGCAAAAATGTTTGAAAGGGAACATTAGCCGAGGACGAGAGATTGGCCACCTCCACGAGCAAGAAAGTGACGGTGCGGCGTTTCGAGCGCGAGGCGCTTTCCGGCTTCGTGAACCCGCAGACGTACCTGCAACCTGAAGGGGTAGAAGTACTTACGACGAACGGTGCGGTAAGCTTGGTACCCTACCAGGAGCTGAAGGCCGTTTGTTTCGTGCGCGAGTTCCTTCCCGACAATCCTTCGGCCGAGCGCAAGTCTTTCGCCACCCGCCCCAGAAAAGAGGGGCTTTGGGTGCGTCTGCTGTTCCGGGACGGCGACACCATGGAGACGGTCATGGCCAACAATCTACTGCAAGTAGAAGGGCTTGGCCTCACCATTTCCCCGCCGGACCCGTATTCAAACAACCAGCGGATGTTCATCCCGCGCACGGCCCTCACCGGCGTGAAAGTGCTGGGCGTGGTGGGGAGTCCCCTGCGCCGCCGCGAAGAAAAGCCCCCCGCCAAGCAAGGCCAGTTGGAGATGTTCGAGTAAACCTTCGGCTTCCCGCTCCGAGCAAGTTAACCAGCCGCCGGAGGTGCTTGTTGGGGCGTGCCGATGGCCAGGGGCTGGGCTTCCAGGCCGGATTTCACTTCCGGCAGCACCCAGCGCGCTTCTTCGAAGCCAACGTACTTATAAATGCGCAGCTCTCCGTCCGCCGATTCCAGGACGTCGCCGACACGCAGGGCGCCAGGGGTGTCCTTCAACTCGGCCCAGAGCGCGTAAGTTCCTTCCGCGTTAATCACTTCTTTTTCTTCGTAGTCTTTTGGCTTGATGTTGGTGGCGCCGATGGTGTGGGGCGCCCAACGGAACTGTTGGAGTTGGCTCTCCTTCAGTCGCCATATGCGGTAGGACGGCATACAAAGATATTCTCGCTCAAAACATCTATAAAGAGAAATGTTTTGATTTGGAACCGATCGCGCCGTTTGCGTATCTGGCAGAATAGGAATAGTCGAGCGACTGCTCTAAGAAGGAGAAACCGGCTTGCGGAAGGCGTTGCTGCTGGGGAGCTTTGCGGTGCTGGCCGTGGCCGCGGTTTGGCTGACATACGTCAGGAAGACGGCCCCGCCGGAGGTCGCCTTCACCAAGGTCAGGCGAGAGCGCCTGGTGAGCAACCTGGTGACCAACGGAAAGGTGGAACCCCTGGAGTGGGTGGCTGTCCGAGCCGAACGCAGCGGATTGGTGGAAAAGGTCCTGGTCGAGCGCGGAGCCATGGTCGCGCGCGGGACGGCACTGGTCGAATTGAGCGCGCGGGACGCGGAAGCCGATCTCGCGTCCGCCGCGTCGCGCGTGGAGCAGGCCAGGGCCGAGTTGGACACTTTGAGCCAGGGCGGGCGTGCCGCCGAACGGGCCGAAATCGACGGTGAACTCGACAAGGTCCGCCTCGAACTCGCCGCCGCGCGCGCGAACCGCGATTCGCTGAAACGGCTCGCCGCTAAGGAGGCCGCCACCGGCCAGGAAGTGAAGGACGCCGAGGAGCAGGTAAGCCGCCTCGAATCGCAGGTGAGGGCCATGGAAACCAAGCGTGCCGCGCTGGTGGCCGCCGAAGACCGCCGCGCGGCCGGAGCACGGCTCAAGGAAGCCGAAGCCGCGGCACGGTTGGCCCGCAGAAAGCTGGAGCTTTCCGTGGTGCGCGCGCCCATCGACGGCGTCGTGTATGAACTCGCGGTGCAGCGCGGCTCTTACCTCAATCCCGGAGATCCCGTGGCGAACGTGGGCCGCACGGAGAAGGTTCGCGTTTCCGTTTACGTCGACGAGCCGGAGTTGGGCCGCGTCGCCAAAGGCATGCCTGTCTCAATCGGCTGGGACGCGCTGCCGCAGCATCGCTGGCAAGGAACGGTGGAGAAGTTGCCCACGGAGATCGTCGCCATAGGCACGCGGCAGGTGGGCGAGGTGGTTTGCATCATTGAGAATCCGGGGCGCGAACTGCTGCCCGGTACGAATATCAACGCCGAAATACGTTCGCGGGTGGTCGAGAACGCGCTCACTATCCCCAAAGAGGCCCTGCGCCGTGAAGGTTCGCAGGTGGGTGTTCTGGTGCTGCGCGGCGAGCGGGTGGCCTGGCAGCCGCTCGTGCTGGGCGCCTCCAGCGTGACGCGCACCGAAGTGAAAACGGGCCTCAACGACGGCGACGCCGTGGCGCTGCCGAGCGAGCATTCGCTGAGCAACGGTTCGGCGGTGAAGCCGGTTATACAGTGAAGCGGCCGCAATCAGGCCAGGTCGAACAGCAGCAGTTCACAGCCGTCATCAGTGACCATGTGGACCGCCGGCTCTTCGGAGATGGCGGCCCCGTCTCCCGGGCCAAGCTTGATCCCGTTGACCTCGACGGTTCCCCGCGCTACCTGCACCCAGGCGTGCCGCCCGGGGACCAGTTCGTGTGCGGCGGTGGACGCCGACTTCATTCTGGCTGCGTACACCTCGGCATCCTGATGAATGTGAATGGCGCCTGCCGAACCGCTTCCGGAAGCCACCGCAACGAGTTGCCCACCCGCCAGCCGTTCGGAAAAGTCCTGCTGTTCATAGCCTGGCTGGATGCCTTTCCGCGACGGGCGAATCCAGATCTGAAGCAGGTGGACCGCCTCCGTGTTGGAATGGTTGTATTCACTGTGGGTGATGCCAGTGCCCGCGCTCATGCGCTGCACTTCGCCAGGACGAAGGACGGAGCCGTTACCCATGCTGTCCTTATGCTCGAGCGCTCCCTCCAGCACGTAGGTGATGATCTCCATATCCTGGTGCCCATGAGTAGGGAAGCCTCGTTGCGGCGCGACGCGGTCCTCGTTGATGACGCGCAACGAACGGAAGCCCATATGGCGGGGATCGTAGTACTGGTCGAAGGAAAACGTGTGGCGGCTATCGAGCCAGCCGATCCGGGTAACGCCGCGTTTGGCGGCGGGTCTCACCGAATTCATCCATATTAGATTCGCCGGGCCGGTCCCGCGATGCGGGCTACTTCGGCTCCGCGACGCCTACTTCCCGAAGCAGGGCGCGGACTTCCTCCGGCGGCAGCAGATCGCTCAACTGCGAAAACGCCCGGAAGGCCAGTTCCTCGTAGCAGCGCGCCTGCCAGAAAAGCGATTCAGGCGTCTTCTCCCGGGCGACGGCGGCGATGATCTGGCGATAGTGGCCGGCGAGGAACTCGCATTCGCGCGTGGGTTTGGAGCAATCTGGCTCGGCCGCCGGGGGCTTTTGCGCGGCAGCGGACTTCGATGCGGGATCCCCGTACAGGTCGGAATCGGAAACCAGGTTCGTCCAAAGGCGGGACGTGGGGGCGATCCTGCGCAACTCGGCCGCCCGGGCCCGGCCCAAGCGCACGTAACTGACCCCGAGCTGTTTCCAGGCGCGCGCCTGGTGGACGTCGACGCTGGTGTACCGCTCATAGAATTCCACGGCGCGCTCGAAGTGGCCCAGTTCGTAGTGCAGATCCGCCAGTTCCAGGTGCACCTTCCGGCTCCCCGGTTCCAAAGCCAGCGCGCGTTCAAAAGCCTCCAGGGCTTTGGCCGGCTGGCCCAACTGCCGCCAGCAGCTTCCAGCGGCCAGGTACGCAGGCGCGAAATCGGGATCCAGCTTCAGCACGCGTTCGAACTGCGCAATTGCCTCGCGGGGCTTGCCGGCACCGTCGAGCGCGAGCCCCAGGTTCATAACGAGGCCGGCGTTCGAGGCATCGTTCTTCAGCAGGTCCCTGTAGATTTCGACCGCTTCCGGGAAGCGGCCCTCGTCCATCGCGACGCGGGCGCGATCCGCCGCCCGGGACAGCGCATCGGCCTGCGCGGCGGCAAGCAGCCCCCATCCAAGCAGGAGGTTCAGTATAATAAGCCTTTTTGCGGGACGGTTTACCTTGCAGCTCACATTAATCGACTGGACTATTGTAGCTCTCTATTTCGCGCTGAACATCGGCATCGGCTTTTACTACAAAGCCCGCGCCGGCAAGAGCGTGAACGAATTCTTTCTCAGCGGCCGCGACGTGCCCTGGTGGCTGGCCGGCCTTTCCATGGTGGCGACCACCTTCGCCGCCGACACCCCGCTGGCGGTGACGGGCATGGTGGCCCGCGGCGGCATCGCAGGCAACTGGCTTTG
>Ga0116191_1000264_pt1 | contig 51596 bp, 39 predicted proteins | sample AD_UKC111_MetaG_FD_89897 | JGI IMG/M metagenome (GOLD analysis project Ga0116191, IMG submission 89897) | Active sludge microbial communities of municipal wastewater-treating anaerobic digesters from Hong Kong - AD_UKC111_MetaG | ecosystem: Engineered > Bioreactor > Anaerobic > Digestate... | reverse complement strand
GGATTATGTTGCTGTACCCGTTCAGTCTAATTCTTTGCGCCGGGCTGGTGGCGCAAACGCCGTACCCGCGCATCAGCGAGGAGGCGTTTCGCGCGCGGCTCGGGTTTTACGTCGCCGAGAAAAGAATTCCCCTGGACGCACGCGTGGTGCGCCAGTGGGATAGTTCCGGTACGCTGCGGGAGAAGATCGTCTTCCGCGGCGCGCAGGGGTTCCTTGTGCCGGGTTACCTGGAGTTTCCGAAGACGGCCGCGAAGCCTTACCCGCTCGTGATGCTGCTTCACGGGTGGTCAGGGTCGAAGGAAGCCTGGTATGTGGACGGCAACAACCACAGCGGCGGGGAAATGCGGAAGGCGCTGCTGGGTGCAGGTTACGCCGTGATGGCGCTGGATGCGGCCACGCACGGAGAACGAAACGCAGAGATCGACTACCAGCACGTGAATCCCTTCAGCGATCCCAACGCTCCACCACGCCAGAATTACTTCACTTACGCCGAAATCAGCGTACAAACCGTGAAGGACTACCAGCGCGGGTTGGACTATCTCGCAGCGCGCGGCGACATCGACATGTCGCGCATCGGTCTGGTGGGCTACAGCATGGGCGGCATGGACTCCTTCTACCTGTTATCGGTGGAGCCGCGGATCCGCGTGGCGGTGGCCTGTGTGCCGCCGCTATACAGCCCGGGCTACGGCGTCGCTTCGCCCATCGATTACAGTTGGGGCGTGCGCGGCAAGAATTTCCTCATGCTCATGGGCCGCAAGGACGACCTTTATGATGCCGCCAGAGTGGAGGCCTCCTACCATGAATACATCGAGGGCCCCACGACAAAACTGATCTGGTACGACAAAGGTCACACGCTGAGCGCCATTTATGTGCCCGACGCGCTCGAGTTTGTGAAGCAGCACCTGACGGCTTCCAATCGCCAGTAAACGGGCGCTTTGATATCATGAAAGAGATACCGACTGGTATAAATTCAGGTAGATTCCGAAACCAAAGGAGATTTCTGGACGATGGCTATTAAAGTCGCGATCAACGGCTTCGGCCGCATTGGCCGCAACGTGTTTCGCGCCGCGATCGGCAACCCCAATATCGAGATCGTGGCGACCAACGATTTGACCGACACCAAGACACTGGCGCACCTGCTCAAGTACGACTCCGTATTGGGCCCCCTGGCCAATGATGTGAAGGCCGGTCAGGATTTTATTTCCGTGGATGGCAAGCAGGTCAAGGTGTTCGCGACGAAGGATCCAGCGGAAATCGATTTCAGTTCGCTCGGAGCGCAGCTTGTCGTCGAATCGACCGGTAGGTTCACCGACGCCAACGAAGCCAAGAAGCACATCCAGGGCACGGTGAAGAAGGTCATCATCTCGGCTCCGGCCAAGAACGAAGACATCACCATCGTGATGGGCGTCAACAATAAGCTTTACGATCCTGCCAAGCACAACGTGGTTTCCAATGCTAGCTGCACCACCAATTGCCTGGCTCCGTTCGTGAAGGTGCTGCACGAGACCTTCGGAGTTGAGAAGGGCTCGATGACCACGATCCACAGCTATACCAACGATCAGAAGGTGCTGGACTTCCCGCACAAGGACCTGCGCCGCGCCCGCGCTGCCGCGATCAACATGATCCCGACCTCCACCGGCGCCGCGAAGGCGATCGGTTTGGTGATGCCGGAACTCAAGGGCAAGCTGGACGGTTACGCCATGCGCGTGCCCACGCCGGACGTGTCGGTAGTGGACCTGGTGGCGATCCTGAAGAAGCAGACCACGGCCGAGGAAATCAACGCCGCGCTGAAGACCGCCGCCGAGGGCGAATTGAAGGGTATTTTGCAGTTCACGACGGATCCGGTGGTTTCGAGCGATATGCTGCGCAACTCCAATAGCTCGATCGTCGACGGCTTGCTGACCAAGGTGATAGACGGCAACTTCGCGAAGATCGTTAGCTGGTACGACAACGAGTGGGGTTATTCCTGCCGCGTGATCGACCTGATCCAGTACATGGCCAGCAAGGGGCTGTAAGTTCCTGTAAGTTGAAAGATTGAATTTCACTGCGGCGCCTCCCGCGAATGGCGGGAGGCGCCGTTGTTTTTGACGCCTGTCTTGACGCTTCTCCTGAACCCGTGACATCCTCGTGAGGTCATGAAGAGGAGAAGACTGTTCGAACTGGCGGTGGCTGCTCCCACGGCGGCTGCCATAGGCCGCGGCGCTGCGAGGCCGGTACTAATGGAGGCCGGTTCCCAACACAGTACCGCGGAAGCCGATCTCAAGGCGATGTCTGCGTTCGGGGTGAGGCGTGCCTGCGCAACATTGCCTTCACGCACGCTCGATGAAGCCTGGAGCGCGGCGGCGCTCATGCGGCTGCGGGAGCGCGTGGAGTCCCACGGGATCCGGCTCGAAATGGTTCCGCTCCCGCTCAGTTCGCTGCCTATCGAGCACGTCGAGATGCCCAACATCATGCTGGGCAAAAGCCCGGAGCGCGACCGGGAAATCGACCAGATCTGTGAGATGATCCGCAACGTTTCTCGCGCCGGCATCCCGGCCGTCAAGTACAACCTGAGCATCCTGGGGGTGGTGCGCTCGGAACGGACCGCTGGGCGTGGCGGCGCAAGCCTCAGTACCTTCGTCTACGAGAAAGCAAAGCAGGAACCGCCCCTCACTGCAGCCGGTAGAGTGACTGCCGAAATGGCCTGGGAACGCATCGAATACTTTCTCGAACGGGTGGTTCCCGTAGCCGAAGAGTACAAGGTCCGCATGGCGTGTCATCCGCACGACCCCGGCATGCCCGAACCGCAGGGATTTCGCGGCGTGAGCCGCGTGCTCGGCAGCGTAGCTGGCCTGAAGAAGTTCATCTCCATCCGCCCCAGCCCTTACCACGGCCTCAATTTCTGCCAGGGCACAGTGACGGAGATGCTTCAGAACCCCGACCGCGAGATACACGAGGTGATCCGTTACTTTGGTGAGCGGAAGAAGATCTTTAACGTCCACTTTCGTAACATCAAGGGCCGGTACCTGAACTTCCAGGAGACCTTTCCCGACGATGGCGACGTGAACATGCTATGCTGCCTGCGCACGTACCGCGACGTGGGTTACGACGGCATGCTGATGCCAGATCACGTTCCGCATATCGAAGGCGACGCGGGTGGGCGCCAAGCGTTCGCCTTCTCGTTCGGTTACATACAGGGTTTGCTGCAGGTTCTGCGAATGGAGGAATGAAGGGGGCCATCGGCGGGACTTCAGTCTCGCGCGGGCTCAAAGCCCGTCCTTCAGACGCTGCCGGCGCCGTGTTGTAAAGTGAAAGAACACTGGCTGGGGGAAGGACGTCTTCTGTGCGAACTTGCCTGGTCCGGATTGTCATCGGATTACTGTTTATCGCAGCGGTTGTCCTTGGCCTGCAGGTCTCGACGCCGCCTGCGGTCATCATGATCGACTACCCTGCCGACGGCTCCATTTTTCCTCCTGAGATCACTCCTCCTACGTTCCTTTGGCGGGATCCAGTTACGAGCGCCGCCAACTGGCACATCGACGTGGATTTCGGGGATGGGAAGCCGGCTATCAGTGCCACTTCCTCTGGCGAACGGCTGCGAATCGGCGAGATCGATCCGCGATGTGTTTCCGACACCAACGAGCCTCCAGGACTGAGCGCTTGGCAAGCGGAGGCGCATACCTGGAAGCCGGACTCAGCAACCTGGGACGCTATCAAGAAACGCTCGGTGGAGCGCACCGCTACCGTTACGATCAGTGGACTCGATGGCGGCCGGGTCGTCAGCCGCGGCCGCGTGACAATGCGAACATCCAATGATCCCGTCGGCGCGCCGATCTTCTTCCGCGACGTGCCGCTGATGCCATCGGAGACCGAGAAGGGCGTGATCAAGCCCCTCGCCAGTGAGGCCGTGCGGCTGATTGCCTGGCGCCTGCGCAGCGTCGGGGAAAGGACCAGCCGCCTATTGCTGGACGGCATGCCCACATGCGCCAACTGCCATTCCTTTTCCCTCGACGGCAAGACGCTGGGCATGGATCTGGACGGCCCGCAGAACAGCAAAGGCATGTATACGCTGGCCTCCATCTCGCCGGTGATGTCTATCCGGAACAAGGACGTGATCGAATGGAGCGCCGCACGCGGCAGGTTGGAGGGCAAGACGCGCGTGGGGTTCATGTCGCAAGTTTCCCCGGATGGCCGTTACGTTGTGACCACGGTCAACAGCACAGCGCTGGAGAACGCAGCGACACGGACGCCAGGGATGACGAAAGAGCCACCTAGTATTTACTACGTGGCCAATTTCACCGACTACCGCTTCCTGCAGGTGTTCTTTCCGACTCAGGGCGTCTTGGCATGGTACAGCCGCGCCACGGCGATGCTGCAGCCGCTTCCGGGCGCCGCCGACCCGCGCTATGTGCAGGCAGGCGCCGTCTGGAGTCCGGACGGAAAGTACCTGGTGTTTGCACGGGCATTGGCGAAGGAGCCCAATCCGGAAGGCGCGCCGCCCGCCAGACGTGCCAACGACCCCAACGAGGTGCAGATTCAATATGACCTCTACCGCATTCCTTTCAACGAAGGCCGTGGAGGTGTGCCGGAGCCCATCGAAGGCGCGTCGCACAACGGGATGAGCAACAGCTTCCCCAAGATCAGCCCGGACGGCCGCTGGATCGTGTTCGTGCAGTGCCGGAACGGCTTGCTGATGCGTCCCGACAGCCAGCTCTACATTGTTCCGGTTTCAGGCGGCCAGGCTCGGCGCATGCGCTGCAATACGTCGCTCATGAACTCCTGGCACAGCTTCTCACCCAATGGCCGTTGGGTGGTGTTTTCTTCGAAAAGCTGGTCGCCGTACACACAGATGTTCCTGACCCACCTGGACGAGAACGGCAACGACAGTCCGGCCATCCTGATCGAGAACGCGACAGCCGCAAACCGCGCGGTAAACATTCCGGAGTTCGTGAATATCCCACCGGACGGCCTCCGGAAAATCGAGGTGCCAGCCGTTGAGTCCTACCGCTTCGCCGATAATGCCATGGCGTTACAGCAGAAGGGCCAGTACGAAGCTTCGATCGTCGAATGGAACAAGGCACTGAAAATCAATCCAGCGGACGCGAGCGCCAACAACAGTCTGGGGATGGCATTGTTCGAGGTGGGACGATTGGATGAAGCGATCGCTCACTTCCGGAAAGCTGTAGAACTCAGACCGCTGTTCATTCAAGCGCATTGCGGACTCGGCGGTGCCCTGGCACTGAAAGGGAGGACCGGGGAGGCGATCGCGGTCCTTCGCGACGCTATGAAGATCGACGCCAATTACGCTCCGTTGCACAACAATCTCGGGATGGCCCTGATGCAGGAGGGGCGCGCCGACGATGCGATCGCGCATTTTCGCAAGGCCACCGAAATCCAGCCCGGCTTTGTGCCGGCGCATGGTAACCTGGGCGGCGCGCTGGCCATGAAAGGCAATCTGGATGAGGCGGAGGCTCAGTTTCGCAAAGCGGTGGAACTGGACCCCGCTCACGCACGGTCTCTATTCAACCTGGGCCTAGTGCTTTTTGAGAGAGGGAAAGCGGAGGCAGCCATTGCCCCGTGGAGAAAGGCCATCGAGACGAGCCCGGACTATCTTGAGGCGCTGAAGCAGACCGCCTGGATGCTGGCCACGCATCCGGATCCGGCAGTCCGCAACGGCCCCGATGCGCTCAAATTCGCAGAGCGGGCCGCGCGCCTTACTTCGAGGAAGGACCCGGCTGCGCTCCAGATCCTGGCCGCGGCCTATGCGGAGGCGGGTCGCTTTGACGATGCCGTGAAAGTCAGCCGGGAAGAGTCGGCCTTGCCCGTACAAAGCAACCGGGAGGCGCTCCAAGCGAGGATGGCGCTCTACAAAGCGAAGAAGCCTTGGCGCGAACAGCCTCCGGCTCTTGCCCCCCGTTAGCGCGCGTCAAGCCGCGCGGCTTCGCAGGTCCATTCCATGGCGCCCTCGGTTGAATCGGGGCGCTGCGAGTTCTGCGAGCGATAAAGCGACGCAGTACCTTCGAGGCGCGGGATGTTGGCGCGATAGCTGTCCCAGGCCTCGCGCCAGAGGTCGAGTTGCTCGCGGGCGGCGCGCCTTGCGGCTTCCGCACCCGTGTCCTTCCACTGGTAGTAGCGGAACATCCCCTGTATGTAATGGGAGACGACCGTCGCGAGCGAATGGAGGTAGACGAGCGAGTTTCGAGCCTCCCTGTATGTCTGATTGCCTCGTCCGGCGACGATGTCGTCCCGTGCCGCCTCGAACATCGAGAGCATGCGGGCGGCCAGTTCGACGGCCCTGCGTTTTTCGGCACAGGCTTCGTCGATAGCGTCCTTCGAGCCTTCGTACAGCAGCCGCAGTCCTCCCTCGCCGCCGAGCTGTTTCTCTCCACGTATGATGTCGTCGCGAAGGATGTTGCGGTTGGGGAGCCAACCCTCATGGCGGCGAGCGTAAGGCGCGATGTAGTTGAAGGCCAGCACGCAATCGTCCGAGAGCATGAGCATGTCCGCCACGCGTCGGGCGGCCTTTACTCCGAATTCCTTCGCGGCCCATTCTTCGGCGAGGCAGAGCGGGGATAAATCGGGATTCTGCGCCAGGCGTGATGTGGCGTAAATGTTCAGCCGCACCCAGCGGTCGTTCTTCAAATGGGGACCGCCCCAGCCGCCTCCGAAGTGCCAGACGGAGACGCCAATGGCGCCCCGCTCGCGGATGTAGCGCATGGCCGCGGCGTGTTCCTCGCCCACATAGTTGGGGAACGCGCCCTTACCCTCGTACTCGCGCGCGCACTGGAACTCGACGATCTGGTCCAGGCCGCCGCGCCCGATGTTGGGATTGAAATCGTTGTAGCGCCAGAAATCCGTGTGCGTGTACTTGATGGAGACGATGAGGCCTTCGCGATTCCGGATGCCGCTGAATACGCGGTCGTACACGGCGGGATTGGCGTGAAAGCCGAAGTTGCCGAGGTCCCAGGAGCGCCAGATCAGCTTGCGGTGAAACTCATCCACGACGATACGCCGCGTCTCATCGATGAGGCGCTGCATGTTTCGGACATAGGCGTCGCTCCGCGTGGGCGAGAAATCCTTCTCCGCGATCAGCAGACCGGTGTAGCCGTTGAACAGGTGCGAATAGTTCTCGCCCGTGCGTACCTGCACGTAAGCGATCTCCGGAAAGGCGCGCAGCACCTCGCGGTACTTGGCACGGTAGATCTTCCAGAACTCTTCTTTTTCAAGATCGACGCGGCGTGGATCGTCCGCGCGCGTGATAGAGGAGCGCAGGGCGTCGAAGACAGGGGTGGGGATCTGGATTTCATCCGTGCCAATGCAGACGGCCAGGCCAAGGCGCGCGGCTTCCCGGACTTGCGCACGGAATTCTGCCCTGCGCTGCTCGATCTCAGTGCGCAGAGGATGACCAACGGGCAGGGCCGTCGGGGCCACTTCGGCATACGTCGCCAGTTGGGTTAACCCGGTGCCCGTTCCCAACGCGACGACGTTGGCGCCGGCTTCACGATAGCGGGCGAGATTGGTCTCCCCGCTTGCCATGCGAAGGGGAAAGGGCGACTCGGCGGCCACCGGAAGGAGTGCAAGCCAGAACAGCCACGGTCGAATCCTGAGGTGAACACCATGAGATCGTTGCTGAAACATGATGTGTGGCCCCCTGTAACGCGTGCCGAGACTTAAGTTCGCGCAGAACCAGTCCCGCAGTCAAGTGACCGTAGGTTTGGTAGTCTTGGCTCATGCTTCGAAAGTGGTGCCTGGTTTTGGCCGCGGCGCCGGCCCTCTGGGCGGCTGACCCTGCGGTCTCGCTGGCGATGGAAGATCTCAGAGCGGCGCTCGCGTCGCTGGGGCGCACGGTTGTGGAGCCTCCGGTGGATGTGCGGATTGAAGCGGGCGCCACGCCTGACGAAGGATATGTGTGGCGCGCCGCAGACGGGCGTGTTGAATTGCGTGCGTCCACGGGACTGGGGGCGGCATACGGGATCGAACGGCTGGTGTGGTTGACGCGGCGCCTGCGGAAGTTCCCGCCTCCGGATGGAAGTGAAGCGCCAGCGCTGCGGCTTCGCCTGATGTTCATCTCGAGCGGGGTGCCGGATTCGGCCGGCGGCCCGCCGGACGATCCCGCAGAGATCGCCCGAGTGGTGGCACAGTTCCGAGACACGCTTCGTGACGTGCTGCGCTTCGGTTACAACGGGGTGACGTTCCGTGGCCTGGAGCACTATGTTCCGTCCAGTGATCCGGTATACGGGCCGCGTTCCCGTCGCTACCGGAACTATCTGAAGGCCATCATCGCCGAGGCGCACGCCCACCACATCAAGGTGGTGCCCTACGCCGAGGAGGCCATCTACCTGCCGGCATGGCTCGAAACGGCGGGGGCTAAAGCTTCGGTGAAAGATCCCCGCTTCTGGGACGCAATGGCGGACAAGTACCGCCGGTTGCTGCGGGCGATGCCGGAATTGGACGGCGTGACCCCGTGCGTGGGCGAGATCATCCCAAGTTACGATTTCCGGGCGCTGGACATTGTGCATTCGAAAGAAACCGAGCCCGATCCACGCATGGAGGAGCGCTATCGCGCGTTCTTCGGAAAAGTCCACCAGGTGGTGTCGGGCGAGTTCGGCAAGTTGATGCTGCCCTGGACGTGGGCCACCAACGACTGGGAATTAAGCGCCGTACCTGACGTTTACCAGGGAACGTTCGGGCCGCTGCCGCTGGAGAACCTCTACCCCGTGATCAAGTTGACCAAGCACGACGCCTGGTACTACGGCACGCCTTTCAATCCGACCTTTGGCCAGACCCGGCACGGGACAATTGCGCTGGCGGAGTTGGGTAGCCAGTACCAAGGTTTCGGCACGGTGGTGGATTTTCCCGCGCGCTGGGCCGCCGCTGCCCTGCAGTACGCTTCCGAGCGTGGGTTAGTTGGCGTGATGGCGGCTCGGCCGATGCGGAACCTCTTACAACCGGGGGTGCTATACGTATTCTCACGAATGAGTTGGAATCCCAAGGGGGATGCGGATGTCATCGCGCGAGAGTGGGCCGCGGCGACGTTCGGTCCCGCCGCAGCCGATGACGTCACGCGCATCCTGTTCCTAGGGAGTGATGCGGCGCGGCATTCCTTCTACTGGCAGCCTGTTGCGCTCGACGGATGGCCTCCACAGCAGCACATCCGCGTGAACCAGATCGTCCTGAAGGGCAACGCGTTCTGGGACCAGGGCCGCGAGCACGACGCCTTCCTGCACACCATTTATCTGAAGCTGAAACCGTATGCCGGGGAGACTTACACGGAAGCGGGACGAGGCCGCGAGATCGTGACGCGGATGCGGACGATATTCGAAGCAGTGTGCGGACGCATCGATCCGCCGGAAGCGGGCCGGAACCTCGGGCAATTGATCGGACACTACGAGGCGACCACCGCGCTGACGCGCGATTACACCCGGCTGATCCTGAGTTACTTCGCGTACCGCGAGAAGAGCACTCCCGATGCCCGCGAGCGCCTCGTGAAGGATACCGCGGCGATACGCGCCTCGGCTGCAGCATACCGGACCGGCTACCAGTTTTTCGAACTGGCCGGCATCGATCAGACTGTGACATTAGCCGAACGGGCGCTCAGCAACCTGGAGAGCGCGGAGCGCATCCTGCGCGAAGCGCCCACGCCGGACCAGATCCGACAGCGAATTCTGGACGCGCGGGATGAGGACCGGAGGCTGCTGGCAGAGCATCCGGAGGCGGAGCGATTCCTGCACTGGAAAGGTTCGGTGGATGCGCGGAACATCCTGCGGATTCAGGGCGACAAGATCCGCATCGAACGGTTGACGGGCGACGGCATTCACGCCGTCGAGGCGACATTCGCCCGGCCGGTGCCGCGCGAAGCCGGGGGGCGATGGGTCATCAAGCCGCTACGGGAACGTGGTATCGCGCACGTGTTGGAAGCGCCAGCCGAGAAGAACGGCTACACGCTGTCGCTGTATGTGGACGATCCAGAACCGTCCAGCGCCGTGCTGGAGTTCGAGGTCTACAGGGTGGGCCGCTAACGCCGGGCCTTTGTGCCGGCGCGCGCCTCGCGATCGAGCAGCGCGCGCTTGCGTTCGATGCCCCAACGATACCCGCCGAGTTGTCCGTCGAGTCGTACCGCGCGATGGCAGGGAATAGCCACAGCCAGGCTGTTCGCGCCGCAGGCCTGCCCTACGGCCCGAACCGATCTCGGGGTGCCGATCCGCCTGGCGATCTCTATGTAGCTCATCGTTGACCCAACCGGAATCTCTCGCAACACACGCCAGACCCGCTGTTGGAATGCGGTACCGCGAATGTCGAGGGGCAGCGATACACCGAGTCGCGGTTTGTCGACCAGGCTGACCACCTTTGAAACCAACCGCTCGAATTTGGCATCCGGGCCGGTCAGGCTTGCCCGTGGGAACCGGTGTTGCAGGTCACGCACCAGGGCGTCCGGATCGTCGCCCAGGGCGATCGAGCAAACACCGCGCTCGCTTCGGGCGACCAGGATCGACCCAAGGGAACATACGCCGACGGCGAAGTGTACATTTGTGCCCGCGCCGCCGCGCCGGTACGTCGATGGAGTCATACCCAGAACTCTATCCGAACGGTGGCACACACCAGTTGATGGCGAAGTTCGGCGAACTGGAGCCATCGAGAGCAGAGCGCGCGAGATCCGAGAGATCGAGTGCAGACAGCGGACTTGAAGGGGTCGCAGTCGAAAACGTGACACCACAGACCGCTCGACAACTGGGTCTGCCAGCGAACATTTCAGGCGTCGTCGTTACCAGCGTCGACCCCGCCAGCCCGTTTGTGGATTCCGGCCTGCAAGAAGGGGATGTGATCCAGGAAGTAAACCACAAGCCAATCAATAACGTGTCGGATTACCGGCAGGCGATACGCAACGCTGGGAAGGCACCTCTCCTTCTCGTGAACCGTCATGGCAACACGTTGTTCGTAGCTGCATGACACAGCGCGACGGGGAGTGCCTCTGTACCCCGCAGCAGGATGAGCCGAACCCGGTTGTCTGAGAACCCGGGGCCGGCTCATCCCGTCAGGAACTCTCCGTTACCGAATCCTCTAACCCCCGCCAAGCCTTGCAGGGACGATTGAATAATTAAGTACTCTCATATCTTGTGCATCGTCAGGACACCCACCAAGTCACCATTCCGTTGGATAGGCGGAGTTCGACAATGGCAGTCTTCAAGCCGAACTGACGCGCGTTCCAGGATCATAGAGTCCTCCGCGGTTTTGAGCCGTACGTTCATCGCGTCCGAAACGCCAGGAGCGCTTCAGGGCCTCCTCCCCTTCGCCAGCCACGACAGCACAAGACATCGCTAACATCGTCTTCGTACTCGTTGATGCGAGGTGCAACACATCAGCCTCCTTAGATTCTCGCGATCTCTTCCCATGGGTGTTCGTGCTTTGAGGCTTTCATATATACTGTTCGCGTTGGAGGGACACGTGATGAAAGCTGATTTTGCTGTCGCATTTGCGATTGCCGCTCTGGTGCTGACGGGAATTGGCTGCGGCAAGAAAGCCGTAGTCTCGGAGGCAGTCGACCCCGATGCGCTCCAGATGTTCGCACCTCTGCCCAAGGAGGTGCCTCCTGCTTCGGGCTCCTTGACAGAGCAACAGATCAACCTCGGCCGGATGCTTTACTATGAAACGCGACTATCGGTCGAACAGAAGACATCCTGCAACACCTGCCACCAACTGGATAAGTACGGGGTGGATGGAGAACCGACGTCGGAAGGTCACAAGGGCCAAAGAGGGACTCGTAACTCTCCGACGGTTTATAACGCTGCCGGACACGTGGCGCAGTTTTGGGACGGCCGTGCGCCCACCGTCGAGGAACAGGCCAAGGGTCCGGTCACGAATCCGGTCGAGATGGCCATGCCCAACGAAAAGACCGTGACGGCCGTTCTGAAGTCGATGCCGGAGTACGTTAAGGCGTTCAAGGCCGCATTTCCCAAGGACAAGGATCCGGTTACGTTCCAGAACATGGCTACAGCCATCGGCGCTTTTGAGCGCAAACTCATCACTCCGAGCCGGTGGGACAAGTTCCTTCAGGGCGACCAGACAGCTCTCACGGCAGCCGAGAAGGCAGGGTTCAACGCGTTCATCACAGCAGGTTGCCAGACCTGCCACTCCGGCGCGCTGCTGGGGGCGACGATGTACCAAAGGCTCGGCGTGATCAAGCCCTATCCGGATCAGGCGGATCAGGGCCGGTTCCAACTCACCAAGAGTGAAGCGGACAAGATGGTGTTCAAAGTTCCGTCCCTCCGCAATATCGAGAAGACGGGCCCTTACTTCCATGATGGGAAGGTCGGCACGATAGAGGACGCTGTCGCGCGCATGAGCGAATACCAGGTCGGCAAGAAGCTGACTCCTGAGCAAATCCAGTCGATTGTCACATGGCTGAAATCGCTCACCGGCGAGATCCCGGCCGACTACATCAAGCCCCCGAAGCTTCCGGAAAGCACCCCGAAGACTCCTAAGCCGGCTACGGCAGGGTAGGGTACGTGGCATGGGAAAGAAAACCAAGATTGTGCTTCTCGTCCTGGCGGTGGTGTTCGTGGGTGCGCAGTTTTGTCAGCCCACGCGCAGCAATCCGCCGTCGGAAGCGGCGTTGTCTTTTGAAACGGTGGCGAATCCCTCGCCGCAGGTTCGGGCAATTCTTGATCGAGCCTGCAAGGACTGCCATTCGAACGTTACGGTGTGGCCCTGGTATAGCCACATTGCGCCGGTCTCCTGGCAGGTGGCTGGCGACGTGAGGGACGCGCGAAAGCATCTCAACTTCTCCGAGTGGGGCAGACTAAGCCCTGAGAGAAGACTGCAGGCGCTGGGCGACATATGCAGGGAAGCGAACTCGGGCGACATGCCTCTCTGGCAGTACCGGCTGGCGCATCCGGCGGCCCGTCTTCAACGGGGGGATGTGACTGCGCTCTGCATGCTGTCGGTGAAGCCACAATAGGCGTGTAGGGAGTACCTGGCGTTTCGCTCTTCCGGCGTTCGGCGGGATGGTAGATTGGAATGTGCTTCCGTACTTACTGAGCGGGTTGTCGCTCGGAATCGCGTCCGGACTGTCGCCGGGGCCGCTGCTGGCGCTCTTGGTTTCACAGACGTTGCGCCACGGCTTGCGGGACGGGTTGCGGGTCGCCTTCGCTCCGATGATTTCCGATGCGCCGATCGTCCTGCTATGTCTTTTCGTCTTCTCGAGGATCTCCGGCCTCGGCCAGGCGCTGGCGTGGATGTCGGTCGTGGGCGGCGCCTTCGTCGGCTACCTTGGCTATGAGTCGCTGCGCGCGTGCACGGCCGATCTTAATGGGCGACAGCCCGCGCCCCGCTCGTTCACCAAGGCCGTTCTGATCAATCTCCTCAACCCTAACGTGTACCTATTTTGGGCGATGGTGGGCACTCCCTTGCTCCTCAAGGGCTGGGCCAGAAGCGGCGGCGCGGCATTTGCTTTCACAGGTGGATTCTATGCCTGCCTTGTCGGATCGAAGATTCTCGTCGCCATGGCCGTCAGCCGCTCGCGAAATGTCCTGGCCGGGCGAGGCTACCGGTTCACAATGCGCGTGCTAGGCATCCTGCTGCTGGTAGTGGCGGTTTGGATGTTTGCCGGGGGAATCGCGGGCCTGGTTGCTCCGGCTGCCATTTCAAGGTGACCTTCGTCTACCGCATACTCTCGACAACCCCGGTTTGGAAGGCGCGTGAGAGAACTCCAGCCGCTTTACTTCTTCTCAGCCTTTGGCGGCGGAGCGTCGGAATTAAAAGTATCGATCACTACCCTCCAGTTGCCGTCAGCCTGTTTCCGCCACACGGTCAGGTATTTGCCCCTCTCTTGCACGGGCTTTCCCTTTGAGTCCTTCATAGAGAATTCGTAAGGTCCGTATTGGTAAGCGATATCTCCTGCCTTTGCAACCACGATCTGGGTTGTGGTCCAGGTCACGGACATGTCAGGCAGAGCCATAGAATCCTGCCACAACTTGCGCACCGCTTCTTTCCCTACAACTATGGGCCGACCGGGCTCCATGGTGATGCAGTCGTCAACCCAAAACGACAGCGCCTTATCCACGTCTTTCGCGGCAACCGCCTTCAACCAGGCGGCATCGGCTTCGCGAATGGCTTTTTCGTCGGCGATGCGAGTGTCAGGTGCCGGCTTGGGTGCGGAGGCACATCCCACGAAAAACATGACCAGGGCCGTAAGCGCCGAGGCACATCCGGACGGGTGAAGAGCCTTTAGCATCATCGTTTCCCTCCATGGTGGAATTACAACGCTGGAAGCAATCATGGCTCCATGTCGTGCCAGTGTCAATCAACATAGTCTGTTTCGCACAAAAATACTGGCGGCGGCCGCCATTACCGCGTCAGAATCTACCTATGAAGCTTGGACTGCTGTTTGTTAACGTCCTGCTGCCGGCGCTGGCGCTTGCCGCGGCAACACCCATTGCGTCGAAGACCGAGGTGGGCCTGGAGAACTCCGCCGCCCGCATCGTTTTCGATAAGCGGACCGGCCAGATGCTGAGCCTGTGGAACGTCTTGAGGAACGACGAATACCTGAAGGACCGCAAGGACGACGGCGGTCCATTCGCAATCTATTCCGATTTCCATACTGCATTCGACATCTCCTCGCAGGGGACGGTCTTCCTCACCCGTTCCGATCCGGCGGCCATCGCGGGATCCATCTTCACGCCGCCAGCTTCTCGCCTGATCAGCGCATCACACCGCCGCACGGGAGCTGGCCTCGCGCTTCACCTCACCTATCGCGATACAGGAAACCGTTGGGAGGCGGAGATTGAAATCTGGCTGCCGGATCAGGGCGGGGCATCGGAATGGGACCTGCGGGTCACGAATTTGCAGCCGCAGGCAGCGGCCTTCATGGCGAGTTTCCCGGACATTAGCGGCTTTCGCCTAGGTACGGGAGAAGCCAATATGCAGACCACGCTGCGCGAAGGCGGCGGCATCACACCAGCGTGGACCAAGTCCGGCGGCATTTACGGCAACGGCGGGCAAATGTCGATGCAGTGGCACGCGTTGCTGGACAAGAGCGCGGACGTCAGTTTCGGACTGATCACACTGGACCCTGAGATTCGCAACAAGTGGTTCCGCATTGTAAAGCCGCGCATCGGCGTGGTCTACTTCCCTCCACAGACGCTCAACTCCGGCGAATCCTGGAAAGCGCCGCGCACGAAGATCATGATTGGGGGCGGCGACTGGAAGCCGGTGGCGCGCGCGTATCGCGACTGGTATGGAAGCACCTTCCGCATGGCCTCGCGGCCGGCGTGGGGAGACAGGATAGACAGCTGGATGGGCGCGTGGTTCGCCAAGAAGGGCGGAGTGCTCCCGCCGGGCGGATGCGGCGGCCTGACGCAGTGCCTGGACAGCTTCTCCGAACTACCATCGGCGTACCTCAAGTACCCGGCCGATCTGCACGAGTACGCTTTTCATACGCAAGGCTCCTCGCGCGATCCTCAGGTGCATACCGATGGGGACAATGTTCTGCGAGAGGATCTGGGTGGAGCGCCCGCGCTGAAAGAGGGAATCGCGCGGATACACCAGCTCGGCTACCGGTTTGCTTTCTATGTGGAAGGCTACATCGTACACAAGTCCAGCGAACTGGCGAAGTCGGGCAAGGCGGAACGCTGGAGTGTGATGCACCACGACGGCAGTATCACGGGTTCCTACACCAAGGCGGGCTTCTACCAGATGTGCCCGGGGGCCGTCGAGTGGCAGGACCATTTGGCCGAGGTCGCCTCGCGCCTTGTACGCGAGACCGGTGCCGACGCGGTGCGTCTGGATTCGCTGGGTTTCTACTTTCTGTCATGCTATAACCCGGCGCATCACCATGAGTCACCGTTCGGCTACAACCGCTGGATCCAGCAACTGCTGGACAAAGTGAGCCGTGCAGTGCGGGCGGTGAATCCGGATTGTGTGCTCACCACGGAAGCGCCGGTGGATTTCTACTCGTCCTGGTTTCACGGCGCGCTGCACCTGAACACCGTCATGGGGCGTGAGATCCCCCTGATCCGAGTGGCGCTGCCGGGCTATCGCCCTTATCTGTATCAGCAGATCGGTCCGATCTACGGGTCTCTGGCGGGACTGCCCGGCGGCAGCAACGGTTATGGCATACAGCAGGAGATGCAGCAACTGGACGAGAACTGGCGCGCGGTCCGGCACGGAGTGGCGTCGACGCTCAGTTATGGGGAGGTGGGCGACACCGATCCTCAACCATCCTTGCCCGATGTCACCTGCCGCCTGTTTCACGGTGCCGGGTATTCCCTGGTGGTGTGCGCCCGAGTGGAAGGGACCAACGGGTGGGACTTTCCAAAGGAGATTCGACTGGCGCGTGAACACAAGCCCTTCACGGTTCGCGTAAGTGGCCTAGGCGAGCCGGTGGCTGGGGCGTATCTGTACGACATCGAGACAACCCGGATCGGACCAGCCGGTTTCAGGCAAGAAGGTCGCAACGGTGTATTGTCAGTGAGTGGCACGAACTGGTTCATGGTCTTGCTGCGGGAGGCAGATGGGCCGGCGGTGGCGGAACTGGAACCGGTGCCGCCGATGCGCGCTGGCGAGTCGCGGCCGGTGGCGGTGCGGTTACTCACGCGGCCGGGACGCGCCATGCGGGCGACCCTGATCGCTCGCGGGCTGAATTTCGGCGATGCGGATGCGAAATCCATCGCGATTGCGGTTCCCGGTACCGCCACAGTTGCCGCACCGCCCGATGCGGCGCCGGGACGCTACCAAATCGAACTGGAAGGTCCGAATCTGATCGGGATTAAGCGGTTTGTGGATGTGATACCCTAAGGGCAGGTGTTCAGGACTCTGGGAATCGCGTTGGCATTCGTCTTGGTTGTAGGGCCATCGTGGGCCACGTGTGCAGCGTGTTCACCGGCCAAGCAGGATCCCATCGGAGAGCACGATTGCTGCAAGCCGGATTCCAATCATCAGGCGCCCCCGCAGGATTCGAAACCCTGCCCGCACTCTCAGTTCGCCCCGCAGACCTACGAAAAGGTGGACCAAGCCGGGCTGACGGCGCCGGTTCCAATAACCATGGCCGAGGGCGTCGCAGCAGATAGCCTTCCCGCGTCTCCGAAGGCAGTCTGGGCGGTTGAGTTTCTGCCCGACAGCCATCCTCCGCCGAATCTACTCATCCTGAATTCAACCTTCCGTATCTAGTTTTTTCTCTTCCACTCGTCGTGTGTCCATTGGTGTCCCGGCGTACGCCGGGGAGGAGGAGAGAATGCGGAACTGCCTTCTTCTGCTGGCGCTGGTTGCTGCGGAGGCAGCGGCCCAGCCTGTACTGAAACTTGACGAACTTATCGACGTCGCGCTGCGCGCGAATCCCGAGATTCTCGCCGCGCAGAAGCGTTACGAAGCGGCGAGACAGCGTCCAGGCATGGACAGCGCGCTCCCGGACCCGATGGTTTCGATCGGCTATACGAGCGCGGGCAAGCCGTGGCCACTGGCTGGTATCGGAACGGAACCTACCGCAAACGCCGGCATCATGGTCTCGCAGGAATTTCCGTTTCCCGGCAAGCGCAAGCTGCGCGGGAACGTCGCGGCGAAGATGGCCGAGGCGGAATGGTCAAACTATGAGGAGACACGCCTCAGCGTCATCTCCCGCCTGAAGCAGGCCTATCACAGGTTGCACCACACGTACGCGGTGATCGGGATTCTTGCGCGCAACCGCGACCTGCTCATTGAGTACCTGCGTGTGGCCGAGGTGCGCTACAGCGTGGGCAAGGCAGCGCAACAGGACATCTTCAAGGCGCAAACGGCCCGCTCGATCCTGGAAGCGCGTCTCATCAAGATTGAGCAGGAACGGCGGGCTCGGGAGGCGGAGATCAACACGCTGTTGGCGCGCGATCCGCGGGCTCCGCTTGGCGCGCCTCCTGAGATCCCTCCGGGAACGCTCACAGTCACCCTCGACGAATTGTTCCGCCGCGCCTCGAAAGTTTCGCCCGCGCTCATGCGCGAGCAGAAGCTTGTCGAGCGCACGGAATTAGCCGTCAATCTGGCTCGCAGGGATTACTATCCCGACTACACGCTTTCGGCCGGCTACTTCAATATGGGCCAGATGCCGGACATGTACCAGTTCCGCGTGGACTTCAAACTGCCGGCGTGGTTTCACCGCAAGCAGCAGGCCGGCGTGACTGAGCAGGTGATGAATCTCAGCCAGGCACGGCGCAGTTGGGAAGCCGCCGATCAGGCGCTGCACTACCGCATCCGCGAAGAGTATCTGATGGCGGAGACCTCCGAGCGCCTGATGCGCTTATATGCGGACACCGTGCTGCCGCAGGCGCGCCTGGCGCTAGCCTCCTCGCTCGCGTCTTACGAGACCGGCGCCGTCGACTTCTTGACGGTGCTCAACAACTTCACCACCAGGCTCGACTACGAAGTGAACTATCGCGAGGAGATGCTCAGCTTCCATCTCGCCCTGGTGCGGCTGGAAGAGATGACGGCCCAGAAGCTGATTGATTGAGGCGGCACCATGAAGATTTCCAAGATTGTGTTCGCAGTCGTTATCGCCGCGGCAGGCTTCGCCGGTGGCTACGGTTACAACCGGTGGTTCGCCCGCCGTGCCAGCGGCGCGGCTGAGGCCAAGACGGGCCGCAAGATCCTCTACTACGTCGATCCGATGCACCCGGCGTACAAGTCCGACAAACCAGGCATCGCGCCTGATTGCGGGATGCGCCTGGAACCGGTTTACGAAGAAGGCGACGCGGCGGAGTCCTCGAAAACGGATCGGAAGATCCTCTATTACGTGGACCCTCAGGATGCGAACCACCGCTCGGACAAGCCCGGCCTGAATCCGGAAACAGGCAACGAACTCAAACCTGTTTACGCCGACGAGCCTCCGCCCGGTGCGTTCCAGGTGCCGGACAACAAACGGCAGCTAGCCGGCGTGCGGCTTACCGAAGCCGAATACACGTCGGCGACCGACACAATCCGCAGCGTCGGTAAAGTGAGCTTCGACGAGACCCGCATCACGCGAGTCCATGCCCGCATTGATGGCTGGATCGAGCAGGTGTTCGCCGATTTCACCGGCCAACTGGTTGAAAAGGGGCGACCGCTCCTCACTATCTACAGCCCAGAGATGCTGGCCAGCCAACAGGAGTACCTGCTGGCATTGCGCGCGAAACACGACCTGGCGCACAGCAGCATGCAAGGTGTGCACGGTGATACAACCTCGCTCATCGAAGCCGCGCGGCGACGCTTGGAGCTCTGGGATTTGAGCGAAGCGCAGATCCGGGAAGTGGAACGCACCGGCAAGCCTATTCGCAGTGTGACGTTGTACGCACCGGCTTCCGGCTATATCATCACGCGCAACGCGTTTCCTAACCAGCGCATTACGCCGGAAACGGAACTTTACACACTGGCGGATTTGAGTCGCGTGTGGGTTCTTGCGGACGTGTTCGAGATGGACGCGCCGCGCGTCCGCTTGGGGCAACCTGCCGTGGTTTCGCTTTCCTACTCGCCGGGTATGCGGATAGCGGGCCGCGTGAGTTACATCCTGCCGCAAGTAGATCCCGTGACGCGCACTGTCAAGGCACGCATCGAGGTAGCCAACCGGAGCCTTGTGCTGAAACCGGATATGTACGCGGACGTCGAGTTCCCCATCGGCACAGGTAACCGGTTGACTGTGCCGAGCGATGCCGTCGTGGATACGGGCCTCGCCAAAACTGTGTACGTCGATCACGGCAAGGGTTACTTCGAGGCCAGGCGCATCACGACGGGCATGGTGGTAGGCGACCGCATTGAGGTGTTGAACGGAGTCAAGGCGGGGGAGCGCATAGCCGCCTCGGGAAACTTCCTACTCGATTCGGAGAGCCGCCTGAAGACGCCCATGCCGGGGATGGCGCACGGGGAGCACGCGCATGATTGACCGAATTATCGAATTCTCCGGGCGCAACCGGCTGATCGTGCTGCTGATGGTGGCGGCGGCGACGGCGGCCGGTTGGTGGTCTATGCACCACATCCCGCTCGACGCCCTCCCGGACCTGAGCGATACGCAGGTGATCGTGTATTCGCGATGGGACCGCAGCCCGGACATCGTCGAAGACCAGGTCACCTATCCGATCGTTACCGCCATGCTGGGCGCGCCGAAGGTGAAGGCCGTGCGAGGCTTTTCGGACTTCGGGTTCTCGTTCGTCTACATCATCTTCGATGAAGGGACCGACATCTATTGGGCGCGCTCCCGCACGCTCGAATATCTCTCACCGATCCTTGGCAAGCTGCCGCAGGGGGTGTCCACCGAACTGGGGCCGGACGCGACCGGCCTTGGTTGGGTGTTCCAGTACGCGCTGGTCGATAAGAGCGGGCGGTACGACCTGGCCGAACTGCGTTCGTTACAGGATTGGTATCTCCGCTACCACCTGAAGTCGGTGCCGGGCGTAGCCGAAGTGGCGCCACTCGGCGGCTTCGTGCGCCAGTATCAGGTGAACGTGGACCCAAACCGCCTGCGCGCCTACGGCGTGCCGATTTCCAAGGTCGTCGAAGCCGTGCGCGCTTCGAACAACGATGTGGGCGGACGGCTGGTCGAGTTCAGCGGGGCCGAGTACATGGTGCGAGGGCGCGGCTATGCTCGCTCGAAGGCGGACCTCGAAAGCATCGCGCTGGCGGCCAGTCCTGGCGGAGTTCCCATCCGCGTGAAAGACGTGGGCCGGGTGACTTTGGGACCCGATATCAGGCGCGGCGTTGCGGATCTGGATGGAACCGGCGACGTCGTGAGCGGCATTGTGGTGATCCGGCAAGGCGAGAATGCGCTCGACGTGATCCAGCGCGTGAAAGCGAAGCTGCACGAAATCGAACCGGGGCTGCCCGCCGGCGTGAAACTGGTCACCACCTACGACCGCTCCGAGCTCATCCTGCGCTCGATCGAGAACCTGAAGTCCACGCTGATCGAGGAGTTGACCGTCGTCTCGCTGGTGATCTTCCTCTTTCTCTGGCACATCCCGAGCGCCATCATCCCGGTGCTTACCATCCCCATCGCCATCCTGATCTCGTTCATCCCGATGAACGCCATGGGGATCACATCGAACATCATGTCGCTCGGCGGGATCGCCATCGCCATCGGCGCCATGGTGGACGCCGCCATTGTTGTGGTAGAGCAAACGCACAAGAAGCTCGAAGAATGGGAGCGCGAGGGGCGCCCGGGCGATTACCACGAGGTCATCATCAGTGCGGTGAAGGAAGTGGGTGGACCGAGCTTCTTCGCCCTGCTGGTGATCGCGGTGAGCTTCCTGCCGGTGCTGACGCTGGAAGCGCAGGAAGGGCGTTTGTTCAAGCCGCTGGCTTACACCAAGAATCTCGCCATGATTGTGGCGGCGGTGCTAGCCATCACACTCGACCCGGCACTGCGGCTGATATTCACCCACGCGCGCAACTTCGACTTCCGCCCACGCTGGCTATGCAGGACCGCAAACGCAGTGCTGGTGGGGAAGATTCACTCCGAAGAAAAGCATCCGGTGAGCCGCATGCTGATCCGGCTTTACCACCCGGTGGCGGAATGGTCGCTGCGCTGGAAGTGGTTCGTCATCGCGGGCGCGATCGCGATGGTCGCCGCGACGGTGCCTGTCTTCGAGAAACTGGGTTCCGAGTTTATGCCTCCGCTCGACGAGGAGAGCCTGTTCTACATGCCCTCGACGCTGCCGGGCATTTCGATTGCGGAGGCCGAGCGCGTACTGCAGGTCCAGGACCGCATCATCAAACAGTTCCCGGAAGTCGACCGGGTTTTCGGCAAGGCGGGGCGCGCGGATACATCCACGGATCCCGCGCCGCTTTCCATGTTCGAAACCGTCATCACGTTGAAGCCGAAGAGTGAATGGCGGAAGGTCGAGACCTGGTACACGAACTGGGCGCCCGGGTGGCTTGTCGGCGCACTTCGGCGCGTCACGCCGGACCACATCTCGACGGAGGAACTCACCAATCAATTGAACGAGGCGCTCCAGATTCCGGGCATCGCTAACTCCTGGACCATGCCGATCAAGGCGCGCATCGACATGTTGACAACCGGCGTGCGGACGCCGGTAGGACTGAAGATCTCCGCCTCCGATGTAGCGACCATCGACCGCGTGGGCGCGGAGGTCGAGATGCTGCTGCCGCGCGTTCCCGGCACCCGCAGCGTTTTCGCCGAGCGCACCAGCGGCGGATATTTCCTGGACTTCGACTGGAAGCGCGACGCGCTGGCGCGTTACGGGCTCACCATCGAGGACGCGCAAACGGTGGTCATGAACGCCATCGGCGGGGAGACGGTGACCACGACGGTGGAGGGCAGGGAACGCTACCCGGTCAATGTGCGCTATTTCCGCGACTTTCGCGAGGACGTGAACGCGCTCGGACGCGCGCTGGTGCCAGCCATGAACGGCGCGGCGCATGTGCCGCTGGCCCAATTAGCCGACATGCGCAAAGTGGCCGGCCCGGGGATGATCCGCAACGAGAACGGCCTGCTCACCGGCTATGTGTATGCCGATGTCGCGGGTCGAGACGTCGGCAGCTACATCGACGAGGCGAAGCGCGTGATACGTGAACACCTGAAACTGCCGCCGGGAGCCTCCATCGCATGGAGCGGCCAGTACGAAGCCATGGAACGCGTGCGGGCGCGGATGCTGGTCATCGTGCCGCTGACCCTCTTCCTGATCTTTCTGCTGCTCTATCTCAACACGAGATCGGTCACCAAAACGTTGATCATCGTGCTGGCGGTGCCGTTTTCCGCCGTCGGGGCGATCTGGCTCCTGTGGGCGCTCGGCTACAACATGAGCATCGGAGTGTGGGTGGGGCTGATCGCGCTCATGGGAGTGGATGCCGAGACGGGCGTGTTCATGCTGCTGTACCTCGACCTGGCTTACGATCGCGCGCGCCGTGAGGGACGCCTCCGCAGCCTCGCCGACCTGCAGGCAGCCATCCTCGACGGCGCCGTTCGCCGCATCCGGCCGAAGTTCATGACCGTCGCCACGATGTTCGCCGGCCTGGTGCCCATCTTATGGTCAACCGGCACCGGTGCCGACGTGATGAAGCGCATTGCCGCGCCTATGGTGGGCGGCATCTTCACGAGCTTCCTTTTGGAACTGGTGGTCTATCCCGCAATCTACGAGGTTTGGAAATGGCACTTCGAATTAAAGAAACAGCTTTCGTGATCCTGCTTGCGGCTCGCGCGTTTGCTGACGGCGAACTGCGCTTCCATGTGCGCCACGAGCACCTGCGCAAAGGCTGCCAGGGCGTCCTGCGCGTCGATGAGCAAGGCATTGCTTTCGAGGGCCAGCCGTCGAAGAAGCCACACGGGTGGCGCTGGGAGTTCTCTGACATCCAGCAACTCAAGATCGAGCCACGGCGGATGACCGTGCTGACTTACGAGGACCGCAAGTGGCTGTTGGGCGCAGATCGCAGCTTTGAGTTCACTCTACCAGCCGGCGCTTCTTTCGAAAGCGCGTATCAGCTATTGAAGAATCGTCTCCACCAGCGGCTGGTCGCCGCGCTGGCGGATGAGCAGAACCTAATCCTCTGGAAGTTGCCGGCGAAACGGACCGGACGGGTGAAGGGCGCGCAAGGAACGCTCGTGGTGAGCACCGATCGCGTTGCGTTCGAGACCGCTGAGCCGGGCGCATCACGCACTTGGCGCTACTCCGACGTCGACAACATCAGCAGTGCAGGACCGTTCGAGTTCACCGTCGCCACGTACGAACGTTCCAAAACCGACTACGGAGGCTTGAAGAGCTTTCACTTTCAACTCAAACAACCGCTCACCGAGGACCGCTACAACGACCTCTGGTGGCGGATCAATCAGAACCGAATCAGGAGAATCCAATGAAAACCATCACAACCCTTTTGCTGGCCGGCGGCCTGCTTGCAGCCGCTGACACGCGCACGTTCGTGGGCGTAATTACCGATACCATGTGCGGCGCCGATCACGAGCACATGGGCGTTTCCCCGGATGAGAAGTGCGTGAGGGAATGCGTCAAACACGGCGCCAAGTACGCGCTCTACGACGGCAAGAAGGTGTACCGTCTGAGCGACCAGCAAACGCCCGAAAAGTTCGCCGCGAAGAAAGTTAAGGTGGCCGGGATCGTATACGAGAAGACCGGGATCATCAAAGTCGAGAAGATCGAGGCCGCCCGGTAGCTTAAGATTACCTCGGAGGCCGCCTCGATGCCGCCTCCGCCCCGGCGAGCTTGAGTTGGCTTAGGAACGGTTCCGGGATGAGACCCCGGGCGTCGCGCGGGATGTCCCAGGTGATCGCGCCGCCGCGCGCAAGCGCCATCCTCGTGAAGCGCACTACGTCGGCGTCGGAAAAGCGCGCCGGCGCGCCGCACCACCATTTGCCGAGGTAGGTGAGCACGTGGAACTGCGATACGTCTTCCCAGAACTTGCCGTTGCGGCTGATCATCTCGGGATTGTCGGTTTCTCCCGCCGTGTAGTCTTCCTCCGCCGACTCCGGGTGAATGGGATGGACCACGCCGCGATTGAAAGCTACCAACGAATCCGGATTTCCTTTCCTTGCCGCGACGGCGAAGCTGGCGTAATTGGGAGGCTGCGGCGAACGGTACATGGCGTTCGGCCAGTAGCAGCCGTCGAACCACCAACCCGAGACGCGCTTACCCCAGCGCGTGGACCACTCGGCGATCACGCGCTCCCATTTCTTCTGAAACTCCGCATTGCGGTAAGGGCCTGTACGCCATTCCAGCTTGCGCATGGCCACCTCGTCCCGGTCCGGTGCGCCTGCGGGCAAATACACCATTAAGCGGATGCCGCGCTTGGTGAGTGCCGCGGCCAGGTCCGCAACCAGGTCGCGCCGCGAACACTTGCTCGGCTGAATGCCCACGATCTCGTCGTAGGTGCGGTTGGGCGAAAGGTAATGTCCAGAATTCTGCCCGAGGGTGATGAAGAAGTACCGCGCCTGGACGCTGGAAAGCTGCGCGGCAAGTCCTTCAACGTCGAAACCGTCGATTAGGCGGTTCCATTCATCAACGCTCAGATCGGGCTTGTCGGCCAGGTAATGCATGAAGACGCCGAAGCCCGCCTGACGCATCCATTCCCCGCGGCGGGGCGGTGTCTGGCCGGCAGCAGGCGCGCCAAGCGGCGCGAGAAGGAGAAGGAAGAGCACGACTCTCATTGTGTGTGTCATGGATGCCACCGGCCATTCTACAACCACGCCCGCCGGCGCTTGGCCACCCACTTGCTTAGATCCATGGTGTGCACGGTCGCGAACCCTTGAAACGCAGTGTTCATGGCGGGTGTTCCGGTAAGAATTACCGGTTACAGATGGTAAATCCGCCAACGTTTCCGAGGCAGCTTCCTCAGACAAAGACGGTTCCCGACCAGAAGGAGAATGTATGAAAATCAATCGTGTTCGGTCATTCGGGGTAGCCGCCATCGCATTGCTTGGCATGATGACAATGGGCTGCGCGACGAAGCGCTACGTGCGTTCGACTGTAGCTCCACTGGATGCCAAAGTCAGCCAGATCGACAAGAGGACTGCGGACAAGGATAAGGAACTCGCGGGCGGGATCGAGGGCTTGGAAAACGACTTGTCTCGTACCAAGGAGCACTTGTCGGACACCGACGCCAAGGCGACTACCGCCAACGAGAACGCCCAGCGTGCCGAGGGGAAAGCTGTGAGGGCGGGCCTTAGCGCCGACGAAGCCCGCACGCTCGCCGAAAAGGGATTGAGCCGTGCCAGCCTGCTGGAACGGGCGCTAGAGGAACAGGACAAACTGGAACTGCACGCGGAAAAGTCGGTTTTGTTCCGGCTCAACAGCAGCGAACTGACGCCGCAAGGCAAAGCCATCCTGGACGAGTTGGCGAGCCAGATGGCATCGCTGGATCGTTACGTGGTGGAACTCGAAGGCTACACGGATCGCACGGGGGATCGCGCGCTCAACTTGAGCCTGAGCCAGCGGCGAGCCGAAGCAGTGGCGCGATACCTCACGGTCAAGCACAATGTGCCGTTGCGCCGAGTGCACGTGCTGGGCCTTGGCCAGGAAACTCCAGCAGCCGACAACAGCACGCCCGCGGGCCGGGCGCAGAACCGCCGTGTGGCGGTACGCATTTACGTGCCGGGATCGAATGCTCTCCAACAATTAGAGAAACAGAACGCCTCGGTGGAGGCGCCATCAAGGCAGTTGGCCCAGAAGGTCTCTGGCCAGTAGTTCGGCGCGGCGCGCCAGGTTGACAGCAGCCACCAGGTCCGACCGGCGCAACTCCTCGGCCTGTGCCAGGAAGGTTCGAATCCTGGCGGCGGATTGGGATTGATCGGCCGTCAGGTTGCGTTTCAGGATTTGCGCGAGCATACGCTGTGTTTCACGCAAGCTGTAGTCGTAGTTCCTGGTATGCTCCCGCAATTCCTCGGGGCTGAGCATTTCCCCGAGGCGCGGTTGCGGAGCCGCCGATGGGGCCCCCGCGGGAGGGGCTTGAGCCGCCGGCGGCTCCTCCGCGACCGTAGGGTGCTTGGCGCGCCTATTGCGTTTCGAAGAGCGCGGAGGCGGCGGAGCGGGGAGCTTGCCTTGTGCCTCGATGGAGGATGGAGGGGTTTGCGCCGCAGGCGGCGGCTCGCTTTGGATCTTTGGAGGCGCCGGCGTTTCCACCTTCTCCTGCTCTCGCGGTTGTGCCGGCGGAATAGGCGTCGGCGGAAGCTGTTTCGCCCGCTTCTTGCCGAAGGGCCAGCAACCCGGAGCGAGAAGCAGGACGAGAGCCATCGCCACGATGATCAACAACCGGAGCCGCTTCGTCATGAGGCACCCTGTGCCGGTAATTTCAATATAAACGTGCAGCCATGGCCCGGGGTATCTACCAGATCAATAGTGCCACCGTGCAACTGCACGGCGCGGAACGCCATGGCCAGTCCAATGCCCGACCCTTTCTCCTTCGTCGTGAAATAGAGCCGGAACACCTTGTCCCGTAATTCCGCCGGGATGCCCGGGCCTTGATCGATGACGCGGACAAGAGCCTGGTTCGCGGCACGCGCCAATTCCATGCGCAACGTGCCACCCCCCGCCATCGCTTCGACTCCATTCATCACCACGTTCAACAGCGCCTGCTTCAGGTGATCCGGATCGGCGCGGACGATAATAGTCTCGGGCGGCGCCAAAATTTCGATGCAAACGTTGCGGCGGCTTGCCTCCGGAGCGACTAATGCGGCCACTTCCCGGGCCAGAGTTCCCAGGTTCACTTCCTTGAAGTCCAGTTTCAGCGGGCGCGTAAAATCAAGGAACATCTTTACCACGCGATCCAGGCGCATGATCTCCTTCGAGATCAACGCAATCTCCGGGCCGGCCTCCGGAGTCTGGGTAGTGACGAGACTGCGGAGTATCTCCAACCGGAGCGCAATCGCGTTCAGTGGATTCTTGATCTCATGCGCTACACCGCTAGTGAGGCGCGAAATTGCTTCAAGCGGATCCATGCGCAGGCGCTCGCCCAGGAGGTTCAACTTGGATTCGACGACAGCGAGTTCGGGCGTTCGGGGCGAAGCGCTCCTTGCTGGCGCCGGCGGGCCGCCAGCGCGCAACCGGTCAATCATTTCCGCCACGCGATTGAGCGGACGGAGCGCAAGGTTTGCCGTGACCAGCGCCAGCACGATGGCCAGCGCCAGGCTGAAGAGTGAGACCGCGACGAGGTTGCGCACTTGTGGCGCAAGGGCGTCGCGCAGAAGCACAGAGGACACGGCGATCTGGATCAGAAACACAGGCCGTGGCTGCTCGCTCACCCCCAACGGTATGACTACAGCGAAGTCCCGGCTGCGAGTGAGCACATCGCCCAAGCGCGCGAGGGAATTGGTTGAGCGCCAGAGGGCAAACCCGGGCAGGGGAGCGAGCCTGGCGCCCTTGCGGGTGGGATTGGAAGAGGCCAGGATCCGCCCGTCCTCTCCCGCGACGTTGATCTCCACGATGGCGCGTCCGTATGCCATGGTGCGTTCGAGCATGGTCGCAACGGCGCGGTCGTCGGCTATGATCTCACTCCACAAACGCTTGCTCTCTTCCAGCGTCGCCGGCGGAACGGCCTGCTGCGCGGACCGCTCCGCGACCCGTTCGAGCAGAACCGTCTTCACTTGCTGGCCGGCCAGTTCGGCACGTTCCAGCACGCCGGCGGACCATGCCTCCATCACGCCGTTGAGGTAGAGCAGCGACAAGGTGACGACCACGGCGGTCATCAACGCGACGATAAGCGCCATTAAGCGGAGCTTCAAAGGCAGGGCGCGGAAGCCATGTGCGTGCGCCGGAGCGCCGCGCGGTGTGGGGGCGGGTGCGGCTGTAATCGGAGCGGCTATGACTCTACCTCGCGCGCGCCGTAATCGCGCAGCTTATTGAAGAGTGTTTTGACGCTTACACCGAGAATTTCTGCCGCACGCGTCTTGTTGTTCTTTGTATACGCCAGCGTGCGGTAGATGAGGGCCTTCTCGGCCTGCTCGACCGTGGTGCCCACACTCAGCACTACGTTCATCTCTTCATTGGCCGCCTGCGGGGGCGCCGCCGTCGCCTCTACGAGCGGCGGTCCCAGGTGCGTTTTCGCGATGGTGCCATCGCCGGCCAGAATCACCGCGCGCTCCAACACATTGCGCAGCTCGCGAACGTTTCCGGGCCAAGGGTAGGACGAGAGGCGGTCCAGCGCTTCCTGGCTCACGTCGGTGATCCGGCAGCCGTGTTTCTGGTTCAGGTCGGCGAGCAGCGCGGCGCACAAGGCAGGGATGTCCTCGCGGCGCTCGCGCAAAGGCGGCAGCGTGATGGGGAATACGTTCAGGCGATAGAACAAGTCCTCGCGGAACGTTCCTTTTTTCATGGCCTCTTCCAGGCTCTTATTGGTGGACGCAATTACGCGCACGTCCACCTGGATCTCCTCTTTGCCGCCCAGGCGACGCACGCGCGAATCCTCGAGCACCCTCAACAGCTTGGCTTGCGTAGCCATCGGCATATCGCCGATTTCATCCAGCAGAAGCGTCCCGCCGTCGGCCAGTTCGAAACAGCCGGAACGCCGTTCGAGCGCACCGGTGAAGGCGCCTTTCTCGTGGCCGAACAATTCGCTTTCGATCAACGTCTCCGGCAGCGCCGCGCAGTTCACCGCGACGAATCCCTGGACTCGCCGGTTGCTCAAGGCGTGAATCGCCCGGGCGGCCAGTTCCTTGCCGGTGCCGCTCTCGCCGAGCAACAGCACCGCCGCACGGCTCGGCGCCACCTGGCGCACCAGGGAGAACACGGATTGCATGACCCGCGAACCACCCACCAGTTCGCCGAGTACGCCCTGGTAGCTTAACTGCCGCGTGAGCGAGTCGGTCTGCTCCTTGAGGCGGCTCTGCGCGACAGCGCGATCCACCAGCATTCGCAGCGCCTGCGGCTGGAAGGGCTTCTCCAGGAACCAGAACGCGCCCAAATCGTGCACCGTCGATATGGCGGTTTCCAGGTTTCCGAATGCGGTCAGAACGATGACCGGCGGGGGGCTGGGATGCGCCTTCAACCTTTCAAGGAATCCCACTCCATCCAGGCGCGGCATCATCAGGTCGGTAATGACCGCGTGGGCGGGAAACTCGCTCAACTTTTCCAGTGCTTCAAGGCCGTCCGCGGCCGATTCCGAGGCGAAGCCCCACGCCTTGAGCATGGTGGCAAGCGCGGTGCGCTGGTTCTCTTCGTCGTCTACGACCAGCACGCGAGCCAGATTCTCACTTGATCCCATAAGACGTGGCCTGTGGCAAGCCCGCTCCTGTCTTATTGTACAGTTCCCGGGAGCCGCTACAACGAATTTGGCCCTGATTTCAGCATGACGCGGCGCCCGCCGTGCTCGAACAGGCCGGTGAGCCCCTGGGGCAGCGTTATGGTTCCGGTGAGGGCGTTGCCCTTGCGTTTGAGGTCCACCGTGATAGCGCCGCGCGGATGCGGCACTCGCGCACGCAGCGCGGGCAGCGGGCCCAGGTGCGGCCGGATCAGGACGGACCGGAATCCCGGCTCGTTCGGCTGCACGCCCGCCACCGTCGACAGCAGTTCGTAGTTCGGGCTGGCGCTCCAGGCGTGGCAATCCGAGCGTGCCTCGCCCGGCGTTTCGGGCCACGTCGTGAAGCCCTGTTCCAGCATCTCGCGGTAAGGAGTCAACTGCTCGATATAGCGTTCCCCGAGCCCGGCTTTGAGCATAGCGCGCGACAGGTAGTGTCGAAAGTAGAACGTAATCGGCGTGAGCGAGTTGTCTTCGAGCAGTCTCTCCGCAAAGTCCCTTTGCTTCGCCGCAGGCACGGCACCTTCGAGCAGGGCGAGGATGTTGCCCTGACGGCTGAAGGTTTTCTGTTCGGGCGTGTCGGCGAAGACGCCGCGGCTCTCGTTCCAGGCCGTGGCCCTCACGCGGGCGACGATCGATTCGGCGCGCGAGCGGTAGCGCTCCGAAAGTACGCGATCGCCCAGCGCCGCTTCCAGGTCCGCCGCGGCGCGCAGCGCGCCTGCCCATTGCAGGCTCACTACCACGGACTCACCGGTCTCCGAACCCGGCGGATTCCCGTGCCGCCAAGTGGGGTTCCAGTCGACGAACGGCCACCAGGAGATGGCTCCGGCCAAACCGGACGGATGGCGGCGGTCCTCGAACCAGTTCAGCACGGCGCGGATGCCGGGCAGACGAGCCCGCACGAATTCGGCGTCGTCGCGGTGCATCCAGTAGTCGTGCACCATGTTGATCCACAGCAGCGAGAATGTCGGGATGAACTGCGGCACGTTCGAGGGGTAGCGGCTGTAAGTGATTCCGTCGGAAATGCGTGAGTCGTCGAATTGTTGAATGGCGTTACGCAGCAGGCGGTCGTCGCCGGACATGTAGAGCGAGATCAGCCCCTGCACGCGCGTGTCGCCCACGTACTGCATTTGCTCGAAGTAGGGGCAATCCATGTATGTTTCGTGCGCGCAGAGCCGCGCGGTTCGCCAGCCGGTTTCGAAGATGGCCTGCAGCCCCCGATCGGTGGTTTCGAGCAGCGCCTCGTGCTTGAACGGGTAGGCGGTGAAGCGCGCCGAGAAATCATGAACCGTCAGCGGATCTCCCTGCGTCTGGATCTCCAACTGCACGTAACGGTAAGGGCGCCACCACAGCGGTCTCCAGGTACGCCTCGCGCCGCCGCCGGATACATACACATCCGCCATGCCCAGGATTACCTTGCCCTCGGTTTCGTCGCGATTGCCTTTGGGCCAGCGGGATTCCTGCTGTCCGGCGACGGGCTTGTAAAGCGACTCCGAATAAACCATCTCTACTTTGGCGCCACGCCCTCCGGATACGGTCAATTCGGGAAAGGCCGTGGTGACAACTGCGTTGTCGAGCAGGATGACGGCTTTGCTGTTGGCGGGAACCTCCAACGGCGCCTTACCACTTGCGAAGCCGGGTGGAACTTCCACGCCCTCGGCGCGGACAACACGCGCCAAGCGCTGCGGAGTATCTTCTTGCGGCGGTAGCGGATCGGGCACCAGGAACCACCGGTCTACGTCGTTGCGGATCCCGTACGGCATAGCATTGCCGGTTACAACGGCGGCGGCCCACTTCGAATCGTCGTAGGCGGGCGTCTGCCAGCCCCACGGGTACTTCGTGCCGTCCACGGTTTCGCCCGCCCCGGCCAGCACGCCGGCCGGATAACCGGGACGGTGCCGGTCCAGCGGCGAGTAGGCTTCGTCAGCGATGCACTTCCAGCCTTCGGGCGTGTTGATCACGGATTCGTTCGATCCGTCGCCTTGCATCAGGAAGGCCGTTTCGTTAGAGATCTGCGCGGCCGGGGCATAGCGGCCCCAATTCCACACCACCGCAGCCACGACGTTGCGGCCAGCCGTCAAGTGTGGCGCAAGGTCCAGCGTCTGATAACGCCAGTGCGCCAGGTCGCCGCGCGAGGGACCCATTGCCACCCTGGTTCCGTTAACGAAAAGCTCGTAGCGGTTATCGGCAGTAACGTGCACGAGGAACGAGGCGGGCTTTTCAGAAAGCGTGAAGCTCTTGCGAAAATGATAGACACCGAACCCGCGGTCAGCCGACGGATGCGACGCCCACTTGGCGGGCCAAGGGGCGCGGAGAAGGGCAGGATTCGCCGCAAGCAGCATTGCGAGAGACGAGAAAAAAGTGACGAGGAGACGCATCGAGCGTCATTGTAGCAACGCGGGGAGTTCGAGCGGGGAGGCTTAGTTTACCTGCTTTGCCAGGACATCTACTTCGTGGGAACCATCAAGAGTGAGGGCAAGATCTACATGCAAAGCGTCGTCGATGCCTGCTGCTCGTTGAGCTTCGCGCGGCGGCACTTCTCCACCGCCCCGATTACAGCGGCCGAGACGCTGCACAATCGGATGTTCCCGTTCTACGACGAACATGGTGTTGTGGTCGAGCACCTACTAACCGAAAACGGCCGGGAATTCCGCGGCAAAGAGTTGCAGCACCCCTTCGTGCTGTACCTGGTCATCAGCCAGGTCCACTATTGCCGCGCCGAGGTTTGCTCCCCGGAAAGCAACGGCTTCTGCGAAAGTTTCCGTCGCACCGTCAAAGAAGAATTCTTCTCAGTGGCGTTTCGCAAGACGCTCTGTGAGAGCGTCTTGCAACTGCAGACGGACCTGGACCGCTACATTGAGTTCTACAATCGTGAACGAGCCGACCAGGGTTATCGCACCAGAGGCAGAATCCTTTATCAGGACTCAGACAGAATGCTGATCTGGATGCGCTGAGGTGGTTGTATAGCCGTCGCCATGCTCGGTCTCGGCAGCATATCCACAGGAAGCAAATGCGCCCTCGATACGCTTAAAGGTCAACGAACCGTTCACGACATGCCCGGTATCGATCGAAAACGAAATCGGATGCGAACGCAGGAAGTCGCTAGATGACGCGATGACTCCTACTTCAGCGCCCTCGATGTCCATTTTGACAAAGGTGGGCACGAAACCCACTCGGCTACATGCAGCTTCGAGCGTTAGTGCGTCGACATTGATAATCTTGCCCCTCCCCGCTTTTTGGAATTGAGCCAGTGTCGATCCGATGGTGCCTTCCGACGCAAACGCGCGTGTCCCGCATTCATCCGACAATGCTGCACAGACTGGAATCACATTTGAGAGGGAATGTAGAGTGATGTTCTTGAGCAAATGTTCATATGCGGTCGGATCAGGTTCGAAGGCAAACACTTTACCAGTTGGCCCCACCGCTCGGCTTAGGAAATAGGAAGAGGCCCCCGCATGTGCGCCGACGTCGAAAACAACATCTCCTGGCCGTGGTTTCCAAACCCTTGTGTAGGATTCAATGGCCGCCTCTTCTTCCGGGATGGCGGGAAACCAAAACGCAACACCACTGTTTCGGAATCGATGAAGTGCAGGCTGCGAGTAGTCCGCAATATCTCCCGCATGCTCCACCATTCCGTAATACAGATCGAAGGCGCGGCACAGGTCTTGGATGAACCAAGCGTTCCGCGGGGCAATTCGGACTATACGCCCAGTCTTCTCGATATCGATGTATTCGTGATGAAAATGCAGCCGCACCCCGTGGAGCACCGTATACATCCAAAGCGACGCTTTGGTGACGGGATGGGAAAAACCGAGTTTAATAAGACCGCGCTTGAGCATCTGTGATACGACCGTTGTTGCAGTCTTTACCGGCATATCGCCCGTTGCCTCAGCCTTTCATAAGATCCCGCTGGGATTGATCCAGTTCTTTCAAGCATGTTGTTCGCTAAACTCCTCCGTGAGATCACCGATTTCTGTTCCGCATGATGGCCTCCACGCCAACATAGAAGCCTGACGACAGGGATAAATTATAACAACCCGTCAGCCTGGTGCTCGAATAAGGCAAGCTTAATAGTTTACCTTTACACCGAGGCGCGCAGCGAGCGACGCGATATTTTGCCAGACATCCTCGGCCAGGGGGATTCCTTCGCGGCGGCGGTGGTGTTCGGCACGCCATTCCGGATCGCCCGCCACCAGCACTTCGTCGTAGCCTTTCGCGGGGGCTGCGGTCTTGGTGTGCGCCACCAGACGGCGCAAGCGCGCGGCGAATTCCTCGAGCGGCATGAACCGGCGGACGTCGATCGCCAGGAACATCTGGCTCGTGCCCGAGCGCCGTTCAGTGATGTAGAGTCCTCCGACATCAGTGCTCATCGCGCCACCACTGAGCACCGCACAGAGAATCTCCACCATCATGGCCAAGCCGCTGCCCTTGTACCCGCCAAGAGGCATCAACAGGCCCTGGATCGCCGCCCGGGCATCCGTTGTCGGCACACCTTCGGAGTCCATGGCCCATCCCGCCGGGATCGTGTCGCCGCCCTTGGCCACCAGGTTGTAAATCTTGTTGGCGGCGACGGTGGTGGTAGCCATGTCGAGCAGCCAGGAATCCGGCGGCTCAACCGGCAGGGAGATGCACAAAGGGTTGGTGCCGAAGCGACCCTGTTTGCCTTGCCAGGGCGGAACCCGCGGCGACGAGTTGCACATGACGATGCCGATCATGCCCTGCTTGCTGATCTTCTGTGCCCAGTAAGCCGCCGCGCCGAAATGATTCGAACTGCGCGCAACTACCATGCCCAAACCATGCGAGCGCGCCAGTCGCACTGCGTGGGCGCAGCAATTGTCGGAGACGACGTGGCCCATGGCATTCTCGCCGTCGTAGACCATGGTGGCGCCGCTTTCGCTCACCACGCGGCCTTCGGCTCGGCCGTCGATGCCGCCCGATTCGATCTGCTTCACGTAGGCGGGGAGCAATTGTACACCGTGGGAATCCACTCCGCGCAGATTGGCCTCCACCATGGCGTCCGCGGCCAGCGCGGCGCCGCCGGCGGATGCGCCGGCTGCCAGAAGAATGCGCCGCGTGAGTTCCCGCAGCCGGGTATCCGGCAGCAGGATCTCGCCGTCTACTGCGCGCACCAGCCACCGTCCATCAGGATGTCGGTGCCGGTGATGAAGCCGGCCGCTTCCGAACAGAGGTACAGAGCGAGTTGGCCGACCTCGTCCACCTTACCCCAGCGTCCCACCGGAAGTTTCGAGATGAACTCCTGGTTCACTTCCGGGTTCTGGATGAGCGGCAGATTCATCTCCGTCGCGTATGGGCCGGGGCTGATGCCGACCACCGTGATGCCGTCGGGCGCCAGTTCAAGCGCCAGTGCCCGCGTGAAGCCCAGCAGCCCAGTCTTGCTGGCCGCGTAAGCGGTGCGGCCAGGCAGCGCCACATGGCTCATCATGGACGTTAGGTTGAGGATGCGGCCGTAACCATATCCCCTCATGTGCGGCACGAACGACCGGCAAAGCAAGAACACGCTGGTCACGTTCGTGTCGATGACGCGCCGCCACTCTTCAAGCGTGAACTCCACCACCGGCTTCCGTATGTTGATGCCGGCGTTGTTCACCAGAATGTTGACCTTGCCGAAACGTGCGATGACGGCGCGCTCCAATTCGAGCACCTGTGGTTCGCTGGAGACGTCGGCCAGGAAGACTTCCGCCGTGCCGCCCGCGGCGCGAACCTGGGCAGCTGTTTCGGCGAGCTTTTCCTTGTCGCGCGCCACCAGGGCCAGTTCCGCGCCCGCTCCACCCAGGGCCAGCGCGATGTTCTTGCCGAGGCCGCGGCTCGCGCCCGTAATCAAAGCAACGCGGCCGGCCAGGCTTCGTTCACTCATAACTGCTTGCCCTTGTCCTTCTTGTCGCCGGTTTGGGAAGCATCCAGGATGTGTTCAGCAACCTCTTGAGGGTGATCGATTCCGCAAATCGTAAGGCGGCTGGTTTCGCCAGCGGTCTCGATGGAGAGGGTGCCCACGCCGAAGATCCGCTGCCAGATTGACTGCTCAACGCGCACGTCCTGGACTTTCGAAACCGCGATGTTGCGCGTGACTTTCGAAAAGACGCCGGTCTCGTAACGCAGCTTGTCTCCCAGGACCGTCATCACGGTGAAGCGCCGCTTGATTTGCAGGCAGATCGCGCAGACGAAGATCAGGGCGGGGAAGACGAGCATCCACCAGTCGCGGCTGGTGGCGCTGTTCTGGATATAAATCAGAATGGCCAGAGCCAGCAGGAACGTCACCCAATTCAAGAACCGGACCAGTTTCAGCGTCGGACGAACCATCATATCGGCCATATTCCGCTATTGTAATGCACCGCCCGGTTGCTGAGATGGTACAATGCGAATCCTTCGATGGACCTTCGCAAACGCTGTAAACAGCTTGCCTCGATGCTCGCCCCGAATAAGCTGGATGCCCTGGTCGTCACCAGCGCGCCCAATGTGCGGTATCTGTCCGGATTCACGGGCGACAACGGCGCGCTGCTCGTTTCGGCCGGCTCGACGACGCTGTTCACGGATCCGCGTTACGAAATTCAGGCTGCCGGGGAGACCGGCTGCAAAGTGATCGTGGCACGCGGTCCGCTGCTGGAGCGCCTGATGGCGGAGGCGCGGCGCAAGCGTCTGCGGCGGTTGGGCTTCGAACGGGACCGGATCTCATATCGGGAGTTTCAGACGCTCGACGAGAACCGTGCGCCGGGCGCCCGGCTGGATCCGGTTGTGGGAGCAGTCGAACAGCTAAGATGCTTGAAGGACCCCGGCGAGGTCGCGCTCATCCGGCACTCCATGCAAATCGCCGTCAGGGCCTTCGAGCAGGCTGCCGGCTGTGTCCGCTCCGGCATGACGGAAGCGGATCTGGCCGCCGAACTGGACCACCGGATGCGGACAGGCGGGGCCGAGGCCTCTTCGTTTGAAACCATTGTGGCGGCGGGCAGGCGCAGCGCCCTGCCCCACGCGCGGCCTAGCCGGGCGCCAATCAAAGAAGGACAGCTTGTGCTGATCGACATGGGTGCGCTGGCGGACGGCTATGCCAGCGACATGACGAGAATGCTCCATCTGGGCGAGCCGTCCCGAAAGGTCCGGCAAATGTATGCGGCTGTCCTCGAGGCGCAGATGGCTGCAATCGAAGCCGTCCGTCCGGGTGTTCCGGCAGCCACCGTGGACCGCGTGGCGCGCCGGACGCTCCGCCGATACGGTTTCGATAGGTTGTTCGTCCATTCGACCGGACACGGAGTGGGCCTGGAGATCCACGAGGGCCCCCGGCTGGGCAGAACCAGCCAGGATACCTTGGAAACGGGCATGGTGGTGACCATCGAGCCCGGCGTCTACCTGGCGGGCTTTGGGGGTATCCGGATAGAGGATACAGTTGTTGTAACCTCAAATGGAGCCGAAGTACTCACCCAACTGAGCAAGCAACTGCGGATTCTATAGGCGAACAGAAAGGAAAATATGAAGCCGCCCAGATGCGACGGCAGGGCTGCTAGACTAGTGAGAGCCAATGACTCTGGATGAGATACGTGAACTGATCACTCTGGTGCGCGAGACCGGCGTGGCGGAGCTCGAGTTGCAGCGCGGTGGCGATCGCGTGAAGATCCGTCTGCATACGGAGCCGGCCAAGAACGAGTTCGTTCTGCCGTACCCGACTTTTAGCGCTTCCCAGCCGGTTGCGGCCCAGACCGTGCCCGCCGCTCCTGCGCCCACGACGCCGAATGGCGCCAAAGCCGAAGCGGTGGACGAGACGCTGAGTGACCCGACGCTGGTTTACGTGAAAGCACCTATCGTAGGCACTTTCTATGAATCACCTTCTCCAGGCGCGCCGCCTTTTGTGCAAGAAGGCGACCGGGTCAAGCCTGGCCAAGTGCTCTGCATCATCGAGTCCATGAAGCTCATGAACGAGATCGAGGCCGAGGTCGCGGGCGTCATCGTCAAGCGGTTCGTTCAGAACTCCAACCCAGTGGAGTACGGCGAAACGCTGTACGCGGTGAAGCCCTCCTGATGCGCTTGTCAGCCGGACAGTATGTTTGAAAAGATCCTGATCGCCAATCGCGGGGAGATTGCCCTGCGCGTGATCTGTGCGTGCAAGGAACTCGGCATACGCACGGTGGCCGTCTATTCCGAGGCTGACCGCAACAGCCTGCACGTGCGGTTTGCCGACGAAGCCATCTGCATCGGACCCGCCAAGAGCGCCCGCAGCTACCTGGACATTCCCAGCGTCATCAGCGCCGCCGAAATCACCGACGTCAACGCCATCCATCCCGGCTATGGCTTCTTGAGCGAGAACGCCGATTTCGCCGAAGTGTGCGAAATGTCCGGCATCCGCTTCATCGGTCCCAAGCCCGCGGTGATTCGCCTGATGGGGTCCAAGCAGCGGGCGCGCAGTGCGATGGCGGCGGCGGGAATTCCTGTGGTTCCGGGCTCGGAAGGCATCCTGAAGGATTCCGAGGAAGCCATTCGGGTAGCCGGGCGGATCGGCTACCCCGTCATGTTGAAAGCGGTGGCGGGCGGCGGCGGGCGCGGCATGCGCATTGTTCGCACCGCGGAGGAACTCCCGGCGCTGTTTCAACAGGCGCAGCAGGAAGCAGCGGCCAGCTTCTCCTGTCCAGACATGTACATGGAGAAGTTCATCGCCGCTCCGCGCCACATCGAGTTCCAGGTGCTGGCGGATAATCACGGCAACGTCGAGGTGTTGGGTGAGCGCGAGTGCTCGATCCAGCGCCGGCACCAGAAGCTCATCGAGGAGGCTCCCTCGCCCTGCGTCACGCCTGAATTGCGAGCCAGGATGTGCGAATTGCTGCGCAACGCCATGCGCGAAGTGGGTTACACCAATGCCGGCACGGTCGAATTCCTGATGGATGAGGACGGCAGCCTCTATTTCATCGAAGTGAACGCCCGCGTTCAGGTGGAGCACCCGGTGACCGAATTCATCTCCGGCGTTGACATGGTGAAGAGCCAGATTCTGCTGGCCGCCGGCGAACGACTCGATACTTGTGTGCCTTCCCCGCTGGTGCTGCGCGGCCATGCCATCGAGTGCCGTATCAACGCCGAAAACCCTGTCACCTACACGCCTTCGCCGGGACGAATCACGGCATTCAACGTTCCGGGCTGCGTGGGCGTCAGGGTGGACACCGCCGCATATGCCGATTGCGTCATCCCGCCGTACTACGATTCGCTGCTCGCCAAGCTGATCGCTTACGGGCGCGACCGCGGGGAGGCCATCGCGCGCATGAATCGCGCCCTGGAGATGTTCATTGTCGAAGGCGTGGATACGTCCATCCCGCTGCACCAGCGCATCCTGGCGGACCCGGACTTTTTGGCGGGCAGTTTCACGACGGACTTCCTGAGCCGGTTTGCGGCCAACGGGGCGCGTACCGCCTAACGGAAGAGCCGGTCGTTCTTAGCCGAGATATCGCACTTCCTCTTCGAGTTCCAAGCCGAAGCGTGCGCGGACGCGCTCTTTCAGTTCGGCGATGAGGGCGACGAGGTCAGCGGCGGTGCCGCCTCCGTCGTTGTATACGAGGTTGGCGTGGTAATCGGCAACCCGGATTGCGCCGCGTGAGCGCCCCTTGGCGCCGGCCTGCTCCAGGAAGAATGCGGCGGGCACTTTACCTTCGCGCACTTTCGATTCCGGAACCTGGGCTGCCACGCCTGGAGCCAGTTCTGCCAGCAGGAGGTTCTTGAAGATGCTGCCGGCGCATCTCATTGTGGGCGGAAATTTCCGGTTGCGCGTCTCGACGATGCCTGCGGCAGTTCGGAAGAGTTCGTCCGAGCTGGCGGGGGTCAGGTCGAATTCAGCGGCGAGAACGATCCAATCTCCACGCCGCTTGAAGATGCTGTCCCGGTAAGCGAACCCGCACCCCACACGATCGATTGTGCGCACCTTCTCTCCGTCGAAGAAACGCACCGTGCGGATGCGTTCGGCTATGGCGTGGCCGTATGCTCCCGCGTTCCCATACACGGCGCCGCCGAGCGATCCCGGAATGCCGGCCAGGGTTTCGATTCCTGCAAGCCCGCGAGAGATGGCGAAGTTCACTACCGTATCGAGCACGGCACCGGCATTCGCGCGCAGCGTCCCGCTCTCTACGGTGATCTCCTCCGAGGTGTAGCGCAATACCGTTCCGCGGTAGCCCGCGTCCGCCACGACGAGATTCGTCCCTCCGCCGATGACAGCGTACGGCGCTCCGGCGGCCCGCAACGCGCGCAGAGCACCGGCCATGGCGCTTTCGCTGCCGGTTTCGGCCAGGACGTCGGCCGGTCCGCCGATGCCGAATCGTGTGTAATCGGCCAGTCGCGCGCCGCGGCGCACGCACAAGCCCGGGATCTCATCCAACATCCGTACAATTATAGAAGAGGACGCACGATGAACACCGGGTTCGCCGGATTTCCCGAAGAGGGCTTCAAGTTCCTGAAGAGTCTGAAACGCAACAACCGGCGCGACTGGTTCCAACCCCGCAAGGAAGTCTATCTGGAGTATGTGCGCGGCCCCATGGTGCAACTGGTGGATGCGCTGAACCGCAGCCTGGCTCAACTGGCCCCCGAGTACATCCATCCCCCAGAAAAAGCTATCTACCGCGTGTACCGCGACACGCGCTTCAGCAACGACAAGACCCCATACAAGACGCACATCGCCGCCATCTTCCCCCGCCGAGGCATGGCGAAGCACGTGGGAGGCGGCCTGTATATCAGCGTGTCGCCGTGGGAGGTGGAGGTGGCCGGGGGCGCGTACATGCCGGGATCCGAACAGCTCAACCTCATCCGCTACTACCTAGCGGGGCACCACGAGGAGTTTCGCAGGATCACCGGCGACGCGGTGTTCAAACGCCTGTTGGGGCCGGTGGTCGGCGACCAACTCGTGCGCGTGCCCAAGGGATTCGAGAAAGACCACCCGGCGGCGGACCTTGTGCGCTACAAGCAGATTTACGTGGACGCGGTCCTCGATCCGGCATTGGCGCTCACGGCGAAGTTGCTGCCGGAAATCGTGGCCCGGATCAAGGCGATGCTGCCGCTGGTGGAATTCCTGAACCGGCCGCTGGTGGACGCCCAGCGCGTCCCGCGCGCATCGGAGTTCTTCTTCTAGGCGCGGCGCCGGTTGGGCGACGTGAATATGTTGCGTGCGCCGCAGCCGGCGCAACGGTACGACGTGACCAGGAGCCGCCGCTCGAGGCCGTGTTGCTTGAGTTCTTCCCCGGTGAAGGCCTGCCCGCACCGGATGCAGACGTTTTCGAGCGGCGTCGTGTCCACAGCCTGTTCAATGCGCCCGAAATAGAACGCCCAGCCATAGACGCTCAGGCGCGAGCCAAAGCGACGGTCCATCCAGCGCGCCACGGCGCCAACCACGGCAAGGACCGTTTCCGGCAGTCCCGCGAAGCGTACCTGGCGCAGGCGGACCGCCTCGCTTGTGTTGCGCCGGTTCAAGTAGCTCATCGAGGTATGCAAGGTTCGCGTGGCCACGTGCGGCAGACCGAAATACCAGGCGAGCATCCTCTCCAGCCTGGTGGCAGAATCAAACAGGTTCACGTGGCCGCCCAGGTTGCGGTAGACCTTGCGATAGACCCGGTCGGAGAAGGTGGTGGCGTCAGGCACCGCGACGAAAACGGCTCCATCCCGGCGCACCACCCGGCCCACTTCCTGCAACGCAGGCTTGAGCTCCCGGATATGTTCCAGGCTGTGGTTCAGGATGACGGCGTCGAAGGTCCGCGCAGCGAAAGGAAGTCGCGCGGCATCCGCCTGGACGAACACTCCCTGCCTGTTTTGCGGCACGCCTATGTCAAGATGTACCGTCCGTACAGGGTAGGTGCCGTCGGTGTAGCTGCCTTCGCGCGAACCAAGATCGAGGACCAGCGCGCCCTCGCGAAGGCACTCCAGAATTTCATACACCTCTTGCTTGTAGACCAAAAATGACTTGAAACGCAAGGTGTCCGGCCGAGGCCGCCGCCCAGCGGCGCCTATGGTCAATTTGGGTCTTCCCGAAAACTGGAACCGGGGTTATGATGTGGTCTAGAGGGGGGAGTCCGCTGGTGGGCTGGCGGTTGGCAGGTCGACCGAACGACGGCTGAGAGGGGAGTTCTCTTCAGCCGTAGTCGCGAAAGGTGGTGAACCTTGGATGCAGCTTCCAACGGGCCGCAAGGCTATCCCGAAACGGCCAGCATAGAGCCGAACAAGGCTTTGGTCACCATCCTGGTGGTGGAAGACAACTGGGTAGCCCGGCAAATCGTCAAAGCGACTTTAGAAAGCCGGGGCTACTCGGTGTTGTTGGCGGCTAACGGCCGGAGCGCCATGGAGATCATGAGCAGCGGGGGGTGCGATCTGGTGCTGCTTGATCTCATGTTGCCCGACGTGGAAGGCGCCACCCTCCTTGAACGGCTCCGCCGGTTGCCGGGCGGCGAGCAGATTCCGATTCTAGCCTTTTCGGCATTCGTCTCCCGCCTGGAAGACTTACGGAAGATGGGCGCCCGCTTCAACGCGTATATCGCCAAGCCAGTGGAACCCGAGGCGCTCATCGAGATTGTCGAAGAGAATCTGCGACATCCGACACCGGCTCCCAGTCCGGCGCTGTACGTTCTTTGAGGGCCATGCGGGCGATCCTCGCCGAGTCTTCTGTATGCTGAATGCAGCCACGACGGCGGCCGACGTCTTCTCCATTCTGGTCGAATCAGTAAGCGAGGGTGTGCTGATTCTGAGCCCGGATGGGACCATCGAGTATTGCAACTCCAGTTTCGCCTCCATGGCGGGAAGCGATCCGGAGAGACTGACAGGCGAGCCACTCCGGGATCATGTGTCGCCGGTCCACCGCGGCAAGTTGCTGCGCATGTTGGCGCAGGCAAATAAAGGGCCGTGCCGTGAGGAACTTACGTTGGTGGGCGCGGATCTGCGCGGGGTGCCTGCCCAGATCGCAATGCGGCCGGCCGTGTATGGCGGGAGAAAGGGCATCTGCGCCGTGGTCACCGATCTGAGCTGGGTGGATGCGGCGCGCGAGGCGCGGCTGAGCCTGGCCGCCATCGTGGAAGCCTCGACGGACGCGATTGTGAGTGAAACGCCGGAAGGCCGGATTTTGAGCTGGAACCGGGGTGCGGAGTTGCTCTATGGTTATTCGAGCGAGGAGATGATCGGCGCGTCCATCCGCAAGGTGGTTCCCGCGGAAAGGCAAGAAGAACTCGACGGGTTCCTCCAGCGGATCAAGCAGGGGGAGGCCACCCAGGATTTCGAGACCGTACACCAGCGCAAGGACGGCAGCTTGGTAGATATTTCCTTGTCGATTTCGCCGTTACGAGACCGCCTGGGGCGCATCACGGCCGCCTGCACCATTGCGCACGACATCACGGCGAGCAAACGGGCGCGCCGGCGGGTGCAGTGCGTGCTGGAATCAGCTCCGGATTCGATGGTGGTCTTTAACAATCGCGGCGAGATCGTCCTGGTGAACACGGCGACCGAAAAGGTGTTCGGTTACCGGCGGGACCAGTTGATCGGGCAAAGCGTGGAGATGCTCGTTCCGGAGCGCATCCGCCGAAGACGCCTGGCGTTGTCGCGCAGGCCGGCCAGGTATCCGGGCCGTTTGTCGATGCGCGGCAGACGCAGCCTCACCCTGTGCAAGGCGAACGGTGAAGAGTTCCCAGCCGAAGTCTCGCTGGGGATGGTCGAGGAAGGACAAACGCCGTTGGTCTGCGGCTTGATCCGCGACGTGACCGAGCACCTCATGCTCGAGGAAGCTCTTCGCGTGAAGAATGTGCAACTCGAAGAGGCAATCCGCGGCAAAGATCGTTTTCTGGCGACCATGTCGCACGAGCTTCGGACACCTCTGAACGGCATCATCGGCGTGACGGGCCTATTGCTCATGAAGCTGTCCGGGCCGCTCACAGCCGAACAGAAGCGCCAACTCGAGATTGTGCGCACGAGCGCAAAGCACTTGCTGTCGATCATCAACGATCTGCTCGACTTGGCCATGATCTCCAGTGGCAAGACGGACGTGCATCTTGAACCGGTCCGTTGCGGCGAGGTAATCGAGGAAGTCGCGGCAGCGCTCCAGCCTATGGCGGCGGAGAAGAAGCTCGCGGTGACGGTCAAGCGGCCGGCCGTGGTGGGAACCGTGCGCACCAACCGGCGGTTCCTGCGCCAGATCCTGTTCAACCTGACGAGCAACGCCGTGAAGTACACCGAAGCGGGTTCTGTCACATTGTCGGTGTGCCGGGCGTGTGATGCCGGCAGGCAAGTCGTGCGTTTTGTGGTTGCGGACACCGGAATCGGAATCCCGGCGGAAGACCGGCCACGGATTTTCGAGGAATTCGCGCGGCTAACCAAGGAGGATGGCGTCCGACGTGAAGGCGTTGGGCTCGGCCTGCATTTGAGCCAGAAGTTGGCCTCGTTGCTGGGAGGGGAGATCACCGTCGAAAGTGAACCGGGCAAGGGAAGCAATTTTACTCTTACGCTGCCCTGGACGGAGATAGAAGGGGCGGCAGGTTAAATCAGGCTCGTGGGGCCAGCCGCACGACCAAGGAGATCGGTTGCTTCGATTTAGGCAGCCGGATGCAGGACTTGGCTTGATCGAAATCCGTCCAGTCCCGGCCGCCGATTGAGACCGAGGCGATGCGGGCTCCGGGTGCGCGCACCGTAAGCCATGCGTCGCGGTACGGATTTCGTTGCGGCAAGTTGATCTCGCCACGCACCAGGCCGTCCTCGCCCCGCAGCGTGTAACTCAGGGGGCCGAATTCGGTGGGGGCATCTTTCGCCACGATTTCTTTCCCCGGCGCGAGCCAGCGTTCGGGCGCAGCCACAGCCAGCAGCAAGTCGCCGTCGTATTCGGTGAAGAGCATATCGCGCAGCCGGTGGACGAACTTGGCCTCGTCCGGAATCTTGTAGAACGGGCCGCTGGGGCCGCGCCACTGCCGGTATTCCTCGGTGAAGATGTTCACGGAGGGGTAGTAGCAGGAAACGAAGTTGTTGTAAAGGCTGCGGATGGCCGCGCGAGCTTCGCCGCGCCTCAGGTAGGCGCGGATGGGATTCTGCAGGTTCGCCTGAAACACCATGCCGCCGCGGCTGAACCAATAGGCCTCATCCACCCATCCGTGGACGTGCAGGCCGAGCGGCTCCGACATGGTGGCGTTGTCTTCCCAATCGTCGATGATCCAGTTTGCGGCGGTTTCCTTCGCGCCGATGACGCCGGTGTCGACCAGGATCAGCGGCCCGTAGAGCAACTCGCGCGTGGCCGAGAGACGGTAAGTGGGCAGTATGTTCTTGCCGTATCTGGAGTAATAACCATTGCGCAATGGACCGAACAGGCGGATGCGCTGATGGACGCGCGTCGGGACATACGGAGCCCAGGTGTTGTCGCGGAACTTGACGACCGGGGCCGCGGCGGCGGCCCGATCGACTGCCGTGCGCAGATCCCGCCGGTAGGCTTCGGCTTCCCTGGTGTAACGTGCGGCGTCCGGATCCCCGGCGTCGGCGAGCGCGAGGGCCAGTGTGTGCATACCCAGCCAGGAGTAGGCGTTCACCGAGAACCAGTGGCCCCAGTCGCTGTTGTCTTCCAGATGCCCGGCGGGCAAGAGGCCGTATTCGGGGCAAGGACGGCCGTCCACGAGTACCCCGGTGAGGCGCCGCTGCTCGATCACCCAGTCGGCGGCACGCTTCATGCTGGGGGCTACGCGATGCAGCCACGCACGGTCGCGCGTAATGGCGTAGTGGTCGGCCAGGGTCCAGAGCACGGTGCCGTGATCCAGCCCGTAATTGCTGGCCGTGTAATCGTAATCCGCATTCACGCGCGCACCGTGATAGACGGCTTTCTGCCCGGTGTAAGTGCCGGGGAAGGGCTTCGAACCCTGCAGGTCGACCAGGGTCTGCAGGTAGTTGCGGGACAGGTCCTGGTAGCCAGCGCGGTCGAGCAGTTGCGATTGAAAAGCCGCTTCGTTGGCAAAGACCTTGTAGGAGTAGCTGGCGGCCGGGACCATGTAGAGTCCGCTGGCGGGATCTTTCGTGGCGGAGATGCGGATGCGGGCGATCAGTCCTTTGGCGAAACTGTTGAAACGCTCCTCGGGGACGCGGAAAGGGATGCCTTTGGCCGTCGCTTCGCGCCAGAAGGAGATGACGCGCGCTCGTTCGGCTGCGTAATTTAGCGCGGCCAGCCGCATGCGCTCGGCCGGCGTAAGGCCCGGTACGAAGGGAATCGCCAAGTGGGCGGTAGCGGCGGCGCCGGGGGCCAGGACCGTAGTGGAGTGCAGCGCCGGTCCGTCTATTGTCGCGGGGGAGCCTCCGAACCCGTCGAATCGCGCGCGGACGTCGGAGCCGGAGGTGAACAGGCGGCCGTCGCAGACGAGAGATTCGTCAACCGAGGTTCGCAGCCACAGATGCGCGGTTGCGGGCGAAGGCGAGGTGTTTCGCGCAACCAGGCGAATCATGAGCACGGCGGGCGTCTGCTCGTTGCGGGACGGATCTTCGCTTGAAAGCGGCCCTTCGAGCAGCGTGGCGAAAGCTTCCTCTTTGTATTCGACCGCGCCCTCCTTCCAACGCGCGGTGACCACCGGCAGATAGTCTTCGAGTACCGAAAGCGTGGACTCGTTCCCGCGCGGCGCAAAGGTGGGCGCGGGTTGGGTATCGATCGACCAGCGGATCTCGTCGTTTGGCCAGGTGAGACGAGCGAACTCGCGTCCGAAGGCTTTGGTTTCGCGCTTGCGGATCATAACGTTCCCGCCCCACTCGAAAGCGAACTTTTGCCAGCTTGCGTCGGCGGCCAGCGGAAGGTAAAGGCGACCGCCTTGACGGATGATCGGGTCGAGCGGCGGGATTTCCGCCGTGGCGCGCTCGTAGGTCTGCTCCGGCTCGCGCTCGACGCGCTGGCGGATCTTCGCGCCTGCCTTTACGATACGCTCAGAGAATGGACGGGCGTCGGAGGCCAGAGTGATATAGGCCTGATAGTCCGGCACGTAGAGCGGTTCCTTTTCGACATCCTCGGGCGCGAAAGAGAAGGCTTGTGTGCCGCGCTGAACCCGGATGATGGTCACATCGTTCGAGCCGGCCGGTGCGGGGCTGGCGGCATCGACAGTAAGAAGCGCTCCACCGGCGGCGGGCTTGACCGAGCGAATCCAGCCGTTGTAGGCCTCGAAGACGGGTGGCTGCTTGCCGGCGCCGAGAAATCGAATCCGCAATTCGGCTCGTTTGACCCGCGATTCACTGAACACCCGCACTGTTTCAATTTGCGGCAATTCCCCCGCCGGGAAGACCAGCCGGAATCGCAACGCGCGACGATAACGCACGCCGGGCAGATTCTTCGCGCGGCGATTCTCGGCCTCCTCGAGTGGCGCAAACGTAAAGCGGCAGGTTCTTTCCTGGCAGGTCACCGCGGTTCGCGCGGCAAGCCACTCTCCTTGCCAGGGATCGTCCACTGGATCCTCTACGTTGGGCATCTGGGGCGGGCTATAGGGCCAGTTCTTGAACCAGTACTCGAGCACGGCCTGCCGCGCCTCGTATGGCTTGTGGAACGTGACGGCGACTTCGAACAGGTCGCGCTCTTCGGCCCACTGCAAGCCGTAGATCCCGCTGCCATCCGCGGCTCGCACCAGGCCTTTCGGATGATGGTAGTCGAAAGTAGTTTGTTGCGTGTACTTATCGGAGGAGCAGCAAGGCCGCGCGAAGGGGGCCAGATCAAGTAACTCAGCGGAAAGCGAAGCCGATGCCAGGACTGCGATGAAGAATATGCAAATTAGGGCCATCAACAGGCAACGATAACACGCTGCTAACGATCCTTGGTGTTGATGAGCGCCTTGGGGTACAGCATCATGCCGGATTCCGATTCGCGGAACACGCGGAGCAGGAACTCGTTGTTGGGAACCTGGCTCTCCAGGTAGTCGACGCCCTCGGCCGTGATCACGAAGCTGCTGCGGTCGTCCTGGGCGATGTAACGCTTCGAGCGCAAGTACCAGATGGAGAAGCCCAGGTGCTCGCGCGGAAAGGACATCAGGTGCTCCAGGTCGAGCATGGAGAGGGCTGCGTAATCCGGGTTGGCGCGCCGGCGCGCATAGAGCAGGCACAGAATGCCAAGGCGGATCTTACCTTCCGCCCCCGGCCCCTCGCTGAATTCACTGGACTGGAACACATCCAGCGGTTGCGGCTCGGCTCCGGCCAACTCGGCGTCGTAATCGGCCCGGCGATCCGGATCGCCCAGTACTTTGTAGGCTTCGCAAATTTGGCGGAATTTCTCGACGTCGCCGGTCAGCTTGTTGTCGGGATGATAGCGCGCGGCAAGCAGACGATATACGCGGTGGATGGTTTCCGGCTCCGCCCGGGGGTGGATCTGCAATTCGTCGTAATAATTGATTGCACGTCGGCTCATCGGACTATCAATCGGCTGCAAGGGCGGAAAACTTTCGCGCCGGAGCGTGTATGCTGTTCTGAATGCCATGATGAGCGAACCGCTTCGGAAATGGGCCACAGTCGCGCTGCTGAGCGTGGGAATGATCATTGCCTACGTGGACCGGGCGAACCTGTCGGTGGCGCTAACGGTGCCGGACTTCAAGAGCTTCTTCCTGCTGGACGACACCGACCGCGGCCTGTTGAATTCGGTGTTCTTCTGGACATATGCGCTGCTGCAGATTCCGGCCGGCTGGGTGGTGGACCGTTTCGGCGTGCGGCGGCCGTACGCGATCGGGTTTCTGCTTTGGTGCCTGGTGTCCGCCGCGACCGGGATGGCGCGGACTTTCTGGATGTTGGTGGCCGCCCGGCTCGTTCTAGGGGTAGGTGAAGCGATCGTTTCACCGGCGAGCCTGCGCTGGATCGGGTTGCATTGTCATGAGAAAGAGCGCGGACTGGCGATCGGTATCTATATGGCGGGAACCAAGATCGGTCCGGCGATCGGCGCGCCGCTCACGGCGATGCTGATCACCGCGCTCGACTGGCGGGCGATGTTCGTGGTTCTCGGTTTGGGCGGTTTGATGTGGCTGGGCTTCTGGCTGTGGTTGGTCGAAGACGATCACGCAGAATCGAAGGCCGGCGCGAGCGAGCGCCGGTTCTCCGTACTGCCCCTGTTCCGGACGCCGCTTCTGTGGGGCATCCTGGTGGGCACCTTCTGCTACAACTTCTTCGTGTTCTTCTGCATGACGTGGCTGCCGGCCTACCTGGTGGAACGCCGCGGGCTGTCGCTCAATTCGATGGGCCTTTACACCATGATGAGCTTCGGCGGCATGGCGGTGATGGCCGCGCTGGCGGGGTGGGCGGCCGATGTGGTGATCCGAAAGGGTCGCGACGCGGTGAACGTGCGGAAGGCGTTTACCGTGGCGGGCTTGGTGCTGGCTTCGACGGAGGTGATCGGCGCGCACGCCGCCTCACGCGAAGTGGCCCTGTTCTTCGCCATCTTTTCGCTAGTTGGGCTGGGGCTGGCGACGGCCAATTACTGGGCGCTCACGCAGTCGCTGGTGCCACGCGCCGCTTTGGGACGCATCGCGGGCGTGCAGAACTGCGCGTCGAACCTCTCGGGCATCGCCGCCGCGCTGGCCACGGGATGGCTCAAACAGACGACCGGGAGCTACGAAGCGCCCATGCGGGTGGTCTGGCTGCTGCTGGTGGCCGGTGTCGCTTCCTACGTCTTCGTGGTACGCAGGAAGTACGCCGTCGCCGTTCAGACTTTGTCCGGCACCACGTAAGGCGCGCGATATTTGCGCGTCATCATACTGTTGGCGTCCGCGTCGCCGACGAAGTGGGCCGCCGCCGCGTCAAATGTGAGCTTCCGTCCCAACCGATAGCTGATGTTGGCCAAATGGCACAAGCTGGCCGAAGTCACCCCGGCTTCGATATCCGCGTGCAGGTCCTGAACGTTGCGTGTGCGGCAAGCGTGGAGGAAGTCCTGCATGTGGGGTGCCGTGGCCCACGGGACATTCTCAGTGTACTTCTCATCCAGGATCTTCTCGTGCTTGTCACCCTTGTAAACCTGGAAGCCCTTCAGATCCACGGCCATCCAGCCGTCGCTACCGAAGAAAAGATTGCCGATGACGTTGCCGCCGCCGTCGCGTTGGATGCCGCCTTCCTCGTTGAATAGAATGCCGCGCACCTCGAAGATGAGCTGGCAATCACCGTAATCGAAGGTGGCCAGTTGCGTGTTGGGGGTCTCCTGGTCATCCACGTAGGCGAACTTGCCGCCGCTCGAATAGACGCTCGCCGGCAGCGTTTCCTTGCCAAGACCCCAGCGCGCGATGTCCATCTCGTGCACGCCCTGGTTGCCGATGTCGCCGTTGCCCGTGTCCCAGAACCAGTGCCAGTTGTAGCGGAAGCGGTTCATGGTGAACTCGCGCAGGGGCGCTGGGCCCAGGAACATATCCCAATCGATGCCCGGCGGGACAGGGGTGGCTGGAGTGTGGCCGATGGACTTGCGCCTCTTATAGCAGAGTCCCTTGGCCATGTAAACCTTGCCGATGACGCCTTCGCGGAGCAGTTGCATGGCGCGGATCTTGTGCTGGATCGTGCGGCTCTGCGAGCCGACCTGGACCATGCGGTTGTACTTGCGGGCGGCATCCACCATCTTGCGGCCTTCCCACATGTTGTGGCAGGCGGGCTTCTCGATGTAAACGTCCTTGCCCGCCTGGCAGGCCCAGATCGTGGCGAGCGCGTGCCAGTGGTTGGGGACGGCGATCGAGACGGCGTCGACCTCCTTGTTCTCAAACAGCTTTCGCATGTCGCCGTAAACCTTCGGCTTGGAGCCCTGAAGCTTCTCGGCAAGGGCCGCACCGCGCTCCTGCGCTTCCTGGTTCACGTCGCAGATCGCCACCACGCGGCTCTCCGGCATCCGCGTGTATTCGTTCAAGTGAGCCCGGCCGCGGCCTCCGATGCCGATGACGGCCACGTTGGCCTTGTCGTTGGCTCCGAGGATTCTGTGAGCTGGGGTGGCAATAGCCGCCGCGGCGGTAGTAAGGATGGCACGTCTGGAGGGATGCTGCATAGCGTCGATTATATCTTTCCGCGTGGGGTCAATCGCAGCGTGATATGGGAAAACGGCGGGGCGGGGAACTCGACGGCGTTCCCTCGGACGGGGAGTTCGGCCCCGGCGCGCTCGACCAGGTCGGAGAGCCACGCGCGCGCGACGGGGAAGCCCAGGCGCAAGCGCACGCGGCCGCCCACGCCGTAAGCTTCGTGGCCGCGAAGGATGAACCCTTCGCCGTCTTCGGCACGTTTGAGGGCAGTGATACGGAAGTTGCCACTTTCGGCGCTTGCGAAGCTGTACTCTCCGGGGAGCGTGCCCGGATGCGCATCAGTGGAGATGACGCGGAGAGGCGAGTTGAAGCTATGCGCCTGCCAGACAACGCCGCCTTGAGGCGCTTCGCCGGTGTGCGGATAGATGCTGTAGGAGAAGCTGTGGCTGCCGCGTTCGGCAGCCAGTTCGCTGTGGTAGCCGGGGTAGGCGGTGATGGAGCGCAGCAGGATCAGCTTCACCACGCCATTTTGGACCAGATGTCCGGAAGTTCCGCGATTCAGGACAGCGACGCCGCCCCGGGGTGTTGTAACGTCCACGTAACCATGGGCGCAGAAGATGCCGTCGGGCCGCTGGGTAACGGCTCCATGCGTATCGTAAATCGTGCGCCCTGCCTGCCGCACGGGGAAAGCCACGGTGAGCAGGCCGTCGCGGCCCGGGAAACCGTCAAGATGAGTCGTGAAATCGATGCGCGGGATTTCGTTGTAGATTTCGATCTCCTGCACGCGGCGGCCACCCAGGAAAGCTCCGCCGATGCGCAGGCGCGTGCCGATGTCGTCGGCCGCTTGCTGAATGGAATCCGGGGCAAAGGTCCGACCGCGCATCTCGCGCCCGGTGAGATACACCATTCCCTCCATGCTGGGATTCCGCTCTTCAGCCAGCACGAGTTCGTTGACGCAGTAAGCCGAGACGTCAAACAACTCCTGGCCGGTGCGGCGATCGATCACGCTGCGAAGCGAGCCCGTTGCCG